>ERZ1027237.190-NODE-190-length-30899-cov-9.048243_pt1 | contig 30899 bp, 23 predicted proteins | sample MGYA00519264_ERZ1027237 | MGnify/ENA primary metagenome ERZ1027237 (study PRJEB26926, sample SAMN06164640) | human gut metagenome | biome: ENVO:00009003; feature: ENVO:2100002; material: ENVO:00002003 | host: Homo sapiens | place: USA | collected 2012 ...
ACACTCGACTAGTCGTCGGCAGCGTCAGATGTGTATAAGAGACAGAGATAGAGAAGGCTGTAGCCATGATCAGAGAGAAGAACGATCATGCAACCATCATTACAACTCCATGGGATGAGATCGATGGAGCAGCCATCAGAGAGGCTATGCAGAACTACAAGTCTCTTGAGGAGACAATGATGGATGAGGCTAAGAAGGGACATGATCATGACCACGACCACGGCGATGAGTGCACATGTGGCTGTCACGACCATGACCATCATCACGACCATGATGACGACCATGAGCATCATCACGACCACGATGAGCACGAGCATCACCACGACCACGATGACCACGATCATCATCATGATCACGACCATGGCGATGAGTGTACATGTGGCTGCCATGACCATGATCACCACCATCATCATGCAGATGAGGTATTTACAAGCTGGGGCAAGGAGACACCACACAAGTACAATGAGGACAAACTCAGAGAGATCCTTGACACTCTGGCTGACACAGAGAAGTACGGTGTTATCCTCAGAGCAAAGGGTATCGTACCTAGCGATGCAGGTGAGTGGCTGTACTTTGATCTTGTACCAGGCGAGTTTGAGGTCAGAAAGGGCAAGGCTGACATCACTGGTAAGCTTTGCGTAATAGGAAGCAAGCTTAAGGAGGACGACCTTGCAGAACTGTTCGAGGTTTAAGCAGGTTGTTCTATGATAAGGAGTTAATATGATGGGACGTCAGAATAAAGAGATACCTGTATATGTGTTCATGGGATTCCTTGAGAGCGGTAAGACAACATTTGCCAAGGAGACCCTGATGGACAGAGGCTTTACAGGTGGAGCCAAGACACTTCTTCTCGTCTGTGAGGACGGAGAGGAGGAGTATGATCTTGAGGCTCTGAAGAAGGCTAATATATATACAGAGTTCATAGAGGAAGATCAGCTCACCACAGACCATCTCCTTGACCTTCAGGACAAATACAATCCGGAACAGGTCATGATCGAGTACAATGGTATGTGGAAGCTCGATAAGATATTTGAGATAAGGGTTCCAAAGGGATGGACGGTTGTCCAGGTTATCTCATTTGTGAATGCGGAGACATACGATGTGTACTCACAGAACATGAAGGCAACCATGGTTGAGCAGTTCAACAGTGCGGACATGGTCATCTTCAACAGATGTGATGAGAATTCCAAGATCCCTGAGTGGAGAAGATCCATCAAGGCGGTGAACAGAAGAGCGCAGATCATCTTTGAGATGAAAGATGGCTCCATTGCACCTGAGACAAATGAACCTGAGGATCTGCCATACGATGTGAGCGCAGATGTGATAGAACTGCCGGATGACGATTTCGGTATCTGGTATGTGGATGCATCTGACATGAAAGAGAGATACGACGGCAAGAAGATCCACTTCAAGGCCATGGTATTTAGACCAAAGCAGTACGGCAGCAATGCATTTGTTCCTGGAAGATTCGCCATGACATGTTGTGTTGAGGATATCCAGTTTGTCGGATTCAAGTGCTATTATCAGGGTGCTAAGAATCTTGTGGACAGACAGTGGGTTGATGTCACAGCCAAGATAGGCTACGAGTATTACCCAGATTTTGAAGGTGAAGGACCTGTTCTCACAGCAGAGAAGGTCACACTCACAAGTGCACCTGATGAAGAGGTAGTATATTTCAGTTAAGAGTTGAGCAGCTCCCTGAATACATGATATTTGATGTATCCGGGGAGCTTTTTTTGCGCGGACGGGAAATGCCGGAAGAGCTTTGACGTGTCCTTACGAAAGTGTAAGTTGCGTTATTTACCGGCAGAATTTATTATAAGTTTAGTGTAAAAAATAAAGTCAAATTGGAAGGAAAGACTTATGATCAGATCGGCGAAACTTGCGTGTGGCGGTGCGGTTGCACTTATGCTGCTTGGAGGTATGATCTGTCCAGCTATGGCGGAAACGAACACAGATAGTGCATATGGACGGGTTGAACAGAGGATAATTGAAAATAACCCTGATTTTGATATACAGCTAAAGTATGGACTCAATGGATATGCGGTAAATGACAGAGGCAGTGTTATCAGGCTGGATATTGTGTGCGACACAGATTTTGCGGGAAATGTGTCTGTACAGACGAGCTATTCCGAAGGCTTTGGCACGAAGAATATGACATATGCCAGAGATGTGGAATTAAAGGCAGGAGAAAATACAGAGCTGGAATTCTGTGTCGATAATATGGGCTCCGGTATAGCAAAGGTTGAGATCAAGGACAGTGACGGAGAGCTGGTGTACTCAGAGCGGGATTCACTGAGTATAGAGGGCAATGATATGGTAGTTGCGGTGGGCGTGATGAGTGATAGACAGGATGCCATGTCTTATATAGAGGATGTCTCCATGGACAATGTGTATGATAATGCAAAGGTAGAGACTGTTGCATTATCACCCTCAGACATTCCTGAGTCCGAGGAGGGACTGGAGGCTATAGAGTACCTGTTGGTGGATGATTATGATCTGTCGGGATTGTTAGAGAAGCAGAGTGCTGCCATAAAACAATGGGTGTACAGTGGTGGAGCTATGATACTGGCCAAGTCGTCAGATGAAAATGAACTCAGCAGCTTTGACGGCGATTTTGTCTCCGCTGTGAATGACACACAGAAGGTACATGAGCTGGACGGCTCAGATGGGTACTATCTGAATATGGGATATGGCAGGATCGTGGTGCTCCCGTATTCGCTTGCACAGACGGATGAGAAGGATAAGACTGCCCAGGCGCAGGCTGCTCTGGAGGCAGGCTTTACGGATATGACACAGAACTGGATCGATGGAGGCTGGTATTATGGTGGCACATATTATGGATATGATGTGGCAAATGCAGCCAACAAGAGAAGCACCCCGTCACCTGTTGTCATTATGCTCGTGCTGATCATATATATCATTGTGTGTGGTCCTGTGGCGTACATCGTCCTCAGCAGGCTCAAAAAGAAGGAGCTCATATGGGGAGTTATCCCGGTATGTGCAATTATCGGTACAGGTGCCATATATATGGTAAGCCTCAAGTACAGAGTTACAAAGCCTATCGGACTTACATTTGTGGCTGCGGATATAAGCGGTGATACCAAGCGGGAGGATGCATATTCATATATAATAGGCGGCAGATCAGGCCAATACAAGATAGACATCAACAGCAAATATTCCAACATCGAGATGGATGATTCCATGGAATCCAGCTTTTATGACAATCTCAATGCGGTAAAAAATGATGGAAAAGATGGCGTTACACTGAATTATTACAGCAATCGTTCATTTGGCACTATATCAGCTAATGCAAGCTTTGCTGGAAGCAACGATATTGGAAGAATTCGGAAGAATTTGACATTATATACAGATGGCTTTGAGGGAACATTGACAAATGACACCTCGTACGATGTGGAGAATCTTGTGGTCATGTCCGAGGGATATTATTACGTTGCTGATGTCCTGAGAGCGGGAGATACCATACGGATAAGCAGGAAGAATACCCACAAATTTGACGGCGGCTCCATACTTGACGGAATGAGATCATATTACACGAAGAAGTATGGTGAGGATTATTTCGGAGATGATGAATCGTCGGCGGAATGGTCCAGAAATTATTACATGCAGCTCCGGCTTGCCCAGTACAGTAGACTCGCTGCAGATGACGGCGTTGTGGCTGTGTGGGGAACCATACAGCGGGATCCGGATATGATGAGTGATGCCAATACGGAAAATTATGGCAGTTATATGGTATACGACATAGATACCCTAAAATATGAGGATGTGGATGGAGTTTATTATTACAGCATTTATGACAGGGATGAGAATGGAATCGGCGGATCAGATTATGGTGATGACGATCTGTTGATGTATTCTGAAACCGTGGACGTTAACATCAGATTTGGCAAGAATGATGATATAACGGAACTGATATACGATAAGACTCAGACGGGAAGCGGCAAGAACAAGGTCGTAGTGCAGATGCTCAACAGAGAGACCGGCGAATATGACACGGTATTTGCCGATGGACAGACGATCATAAAGGGGCAGGAACTTGACAAATATATGTCGGACGGATGCCTGGCTATGAGATTTATATCTCCTCAGCAGGGAGATTATTATGTGGACAGTTATCTTCCACATATCAGTGCGAGGGGAGGTGTCCGGTAATGGTTGATATAGAAGAACTCACCAAGAGATATGGAAAGTTTGTTGCGCTCGATCATATGAACCTTCATATTGATAAGGGCGAGATATTCGGATTTGTCGGACCAAATGGTGCCGGTAAGACGACAACCATGAGGATCATGTGCGGACTCCTTAAAGCCACATCGGGAAAGGTCACCATAGACGGTGTAGACGCACTTGGCAGACCTGCGGATGTGAAACGGAAGATAGGATATGTTCCTGACTTTTTCGGTGTGTACGACAATCTGAAGGTCATGGAGTACATGGATTTTTATGGCTCCATGTACGGCATGAGCAAGCGGGAAGTGGAGAATGTCGCAGATAAATATCTGGAGCTTGTCGCCCTTCAGGATAAAAAGGACGAGTTCGTCGACAGCCTTTCAAGAGGTATGAAGCAGAGACTCTGTGTAGCAAGAGCGCTCATACATGATCCCGAGCTTCTGGTGCTCGATGAGCCGAGTTCGGGTCTGGATCCAAGGTCAAGACATGATATGAAGAATATACTGCGTGATCTGAAGGAGATGGGCAAGACCATTGTGATAAGCTCGCATATTCTGCCGGAGCTTTCAGAGATGTGTACGAGTATAGGTGTCATAGACCACGGAAAGATAGTGGCCAGCGGAAGCGTGGATGAGATTGTAAATGGTGATAAGAACATGCCTCCTGTAAGGATAAAGGGATATATGTTGGGACTTGATGCGGAGGCCTCAGCCAACAGGATATCTGTCATTGTGAAGGAAAGATTCAATGTGGATCGCATAAGTATACAAGATGGAGAAATTCTTGTCTATTATTCAGGCACGAGGGAGTCTGACGCCGAGCTTCTCAGAAGTCTTGTGGACAACGGTGTGCACGTTCATCAGTTTTTCAGGGAGAAGGAAGATCTGGAATCCCTGTTCCTTAAGATTACGGGAGGTGAGAATCGTGGCGCGAAGAACAATTATTAATCCCATATTGAAGAAGGATATTCTGGTAAATGCGAGAAGTGCCAGAATGGTCGTGACGATAACACTCATCAACTGCCTGTTTGCGCTGGTTGTCGGAATGCTCTTCATGACGAGCAGAGGCTCAGCATATCAGGTATATTATTCAAATATTGCACAGATGTTTCCTGTGCTTGCGGTGTGTGAGCTGTGCATAATAGGACTCATAGTTCCGATAATCACATCCACCTCGATATCCGGTGAGAGGGAGAGACAGACGCTTGAGATCATGCTGACGACTCCGGTAAGACCTATATCGATAGTTGCCGGAAAGCTCCTGTCGGCAGTTGCCACCACGGCAATGTATGTCATAGCAACTCTTCCGTTTATGGCGGTTGCATTCATAGTTGGAGGAATGGGCTGGGACGAACTGTTCAAATACCTTGGAATGGTTCTCTTTATAGATATATACGTTGGTAGTATCGGAATATTTTACTCCTGCGTGAAGAGAACTTCTGTGTCGGCAGCCATATCAACCATAGTGACTATAGCCACTGTTGTGTTTTTATCATGTGCGATAGGAAAAGTTTTTGAATCCATGATGTATATGTCGGACGGTTCAAGAAGCAGTTATGCTGCTTATATGATGGGAAAGGCAGTTTGCTATGCAGTCAATCCTGCCATATGGATAGCAGAAAATTTCGTCAGATTGCTCGAGAATGAATCTGTGGTGGAAACCATGACGGGATACGGTAAATACACGAATTTCGTGGTGGATCATATGGCCGTGATCTCAGTGTGTGTGAATCTCGCAGCATCATTTGTGCTGCTTAAGGTGGCTTCGGTGAAGCTGGTTAAGGGCAGCAGAAAAAGGAAAAAGTCAAGGATATGATATTCCAAACAGGTATACAAAATGGAGTTTGACTTGTGTTTGATTATGGGATATCCTTTTTAGTGTAATATGTGCTCCGATGGAGAGGCTGCTCGGCAGAGCGGGAAGGAGCACTTGCTTATGTATAGTAAAGTATTAAGTGGACTTGTACAGGGAATCGACGGGACGCTCATATCAGTGGAGACGGATATACACGATGGGCTTCCCGTTATGAATATGGTCGGATACCTGTCCTCCTGCGTGAAGGAAGCAGGAGAACGGGTCCGGACTGCACTGCGCAATTCTGGTTTCAACATTCCTCCGAAGAGAATAACGATCAATCTCTTTCCGGCGGATATCAGAAAGGAAGGCACTGCCTTCGATCTGCCCATCGCAGCGGGTATGCTGGCGTCCATGGGCGTTATTCCAACAGACAATATAAAGAACATACTTATCCTTGGAGAGCTGGGGCTTGATGGACATGTGAATACGGTGAGCGGTGTGCTGTCCATAGTTCACTCTGCGTACAGCGAAGGTGTGAGGAGCTGTATAGTGCCGGCGGGGAATTCCAGGGAGGCCGCCATTATACGTGGGATGACTGTTATACCGGTCACAAGTATAGGAGAGCTGGTCGATCACTTGAGTGGTATACAGACCATAGAGCCTGAATATGTTGATGTAGAAGCCATGCTGGATACGTCAGGGGATGAAGCTGAAGTGGATTTCTCTGAGGTAATGGGGCATGAATCCCTTAAACGTGGAGTGGAGATAGCCGCGGCGGGAATGCACAACATACTCATGACAGGCCCCGCCGGGGCAGGCAAATCCATGATAGCCAGACGTATCCCGACGATACTTCCGAGACTCAGCCTTGAGGAGAGTATAGAGATAACGAAGGTGTACAGTGTGGCGGGGCTTCTGGATGAATCCTGTCATATAATAAACCGCCGTCCATTCCGGGCACCTCATCATACGATATCCCTGCATGCCCTGTCCGGCGGCGGGCATAATCCGAGACCAGGAGAGATAAGTCTTGCACACGGTGGTGTGCTGTTTCTCGATGAGCTGCCGGAGTTTAACCGGAACGTGCTCGAGGTCATGAGACAGCCCCTTGAGGACGGTGAGGTCAGTATATCAAGGCTTGGTGGAATATACAGATTTCCTGCGGACTTCATGCTGGTTGCGGCGAGAAATCCATGCCCCTGCGGACAGTACCCGGATATGAACAGGTGTACATGCACGGTCAGGCAGATCAGGAATTATAATGCCAGGATAAGCAAGCCTCTGCTTGACAGGATAGATATAAATGTGGATGTTAGGAAGGTGGACTGCAGACAGTTATTTGGTGGCCGGACAGGGAAGAATTCAGCAGAAATGAGGGAGAGTGTGCTGAGGACCCAGAGGATACAGAGTGAAAGGTTCAGCGGTGAAAATATACGGTTCAATTCCCAGATGGATTCGGCATTATGCAGTAAATATGTAGTACTTGACGGCGAGGCAAAGAATTTCATGGAGAACTGTTTTGCCGATATGGATATGACTGCGAGAGGAGCATACAGGGTACTCAAGATAGCCAGGACTATTGCGGATCTCGATGGAGATCCTGAGGTCGGGATAAAACACATGAGAGAAGCGGTGTTCTTCAGAAATGCGGACATTCAGGGAGGTGTGTGACATGACGGAGGAATTACTTTATCTCTGGTTTGGGATGATAAGCAGGATGACTCACACTGTGAAGATGAACGTTGCCATGAAATACGGAGGTATAAGAGGACTGTGGAACACTTCTGAGGAACAGCTTCGGGATGAACTCACACAGGCTCAGGCTGACGGATTCCTTGAATACAGGGATGCCGGGAAAGTTGTGGCATATGCAGAGGAGCTTCGAAGAAATGATATTTCATATATTTATCCGGGACATAAGCTGTATCCCGGGAAGCTGTATGATATACCGGATCCCCCAATGCTTCTGTTTGCAGCAGGGGATGTGGATGTGCTGGCGGATCTGGACCCTGCGGTTGCGGTGGTAGGGGCAAGAAAGGCCTCTGTGTACGGAAGGGAAGCTGCCGACAGGCTGTCGGGGGAGCTTGCAGCATCAGGGGTTACTATAGTCAGTGGAATGGCACTGGGAATAGATGGCGCTGCGCACAGAGCTGCCATGAAGGCCGGAGGAAAGACTGTGGCTGTGCTCGGAAGTGGTATAAATGTTCCGTATCCGAGGGAGAACTATGATATATATCACGACATAAGAAATGGCGGCGGAGTAGTGCTGTCGGAATGTGGGCTTGACATAAGACCGGATGCTTTCAGATTCCCGTACAGGAACAGGATAATCAGTGGACTTTCGTCCGGTGTGCTCATCGTTGAGGCGAGGGAAAAAAGCGGTTCTCTGATCACTGCGGACCAGGCGCTGGAGCAGGGGCGGGAAGTGTATGCTGTTCCCGGGAGGATCACGGATTCGGGCAGCAGAGGCTGTAACGGACTTATCAGAATGGGGGCGGTGTGTGTCACACAGGTGGAGGATATACTTGATGAAATGGGCATAAACCGAGCTGAATCAAAGGCGTTTAACAAAAATTTACTTGCGCCTGCAGAGAAAAAAGTGTATAGTTGTGTACGTTTGGAATCAAGGCATATAGATGATATATGCTTCGAGACTGGGATTTCAGTGTCTGAGGTGACTCAGATATTGTATGAATTAGAACAGAAAAGATTGATAAAACAGTTGGTAAGAAATTATTATGTCAGAGCCTGACCATGAAAATGAACACTGTCGGAAGATGCTCTGGGATGATAAGAATTACAGGAAACCTACAGAAAGGACAGATAGCTATGGCAAAAAATCTTGTTATTGTTGAGTCTCCAGCTAAAGCTAAGACAATAAAAAAGTTTCTTGGATCAAACTATGAGGTGATTGCTTCGAATGGCCATGTGAGAGATCTGCCAAAGAGTCAGATGGGAATAGACGTTGATAATGATTTCGAGCCCAAATATATCACTATAAGGGGTAAAGGTGATATTCTTGCCGCTCTGAGAAAAGCGGTTAAGAAGGCCGACAAGATCTATCTCGCAACTGACCCGGACCGTGAGGGAGAGGCTATATCCTATCATTTGATGAAAGCACTTAAGCTGGAGAATAAGGATTACAAGAGAATTACGTTCAATGAGATTACAAAGAATGCGGTAAAGAATTCTATAAAGCAGGCAAGGGACATAGATATGAACCTTGTGGATGCCCAGCAGGCGAGACGAGTGCTCGACAGACTTGTTGGTTACAAGATCAGCCCGGTTCTCTGGGCAAAGATCAAGAGAGGTCTTTCTGCCGGACGTGTACAGTCTGTTGCACTCAAGCTCGTGTGTGACAGGGAGAAGGAGATAAATGATTTTATCCCGCAGGAATACTGGACACTGGACGCGAATCTGACCGGCGGCAAGCTCAAGAAGCCTATCACGTTCAAGTTTACCGGAGATGGTAAGAATAAGGAAGAGATATCAGGCAGAGCGGCCCTCGATGAGATACTCAGCGGTCTTCAAGATGGAGAGTACGTTGTAAAGTCCATAAAAGAGAGTGAGAGAAACAAGAAGGCACCGCTGCCATTTACAACAAGTACGTTGCAGCAGGAGGCTTCATCGAAGCTCAATTTTGCGACATCCAAGACGATGAGGATCGCACAGCAGCTCTATGAGGGAGTTGATATCAAGGGCCGTGGAACGATAGGTCTCATAACATACCTGAGAACAGATTCCACTAGAATATCAGAGGAAGCAGTTGCTGCTGCTGACAAATATATAACGGACAATTTCGGTGAGATATATATTGGCGATTCAAATGGACGCGCCAAGACAGACAAGAAGATACAGGATGCTCATGAGGCTATCAGACCTACAGATGTGACTCTGTCACCGGTCATGGTAAAGGAACAGCTCTCAAGGGATCAGTTCAGACTGTATCAGCTCATATATAATCGTTTCCTTGCAAGCCAGATGGCGGGGGCGGTATATTCTGTCAAGAGTGTAAAGGTAAGCTGCGGCGATGCGACATTCCAGACATCCGCATCAAAGATAGCATTTGACGGATTCCTTGCTGTATACAATCTGGACAATGACAGAGGAGAGACAGTTGCGGGAATCAACAATCTTGCTGAGGGCGATGTGCTGGAGCTTGACGGCCTTGAGGAGAAACAGCATTTTACACAGCCGCCTGCAAGATATACAGAGGCATTGCTTGTCAAGACATTGGAGGAGCTTGGAATTGGAAGACCAAGTACCTATGCTCCAACCATATCGACCATACTTGCGAGAAGATATATAACGAAGGAACAGAAGAAGTTATATGTGACAGCCATAGGTGATGCGGTTAACCAGAGCATGGAGCAGGCGTTCCCGGTTATCATAGATGTGAATTTCACGGCTAACATGGAGTCCCTTCTCGATAAGATAGGAGAGGGAACCGTGGACTGGAAAGTGGTTGTCCGCAATTTCTATCCGGATCTCGACGAGGCGGTGAAGAAGGCGGAGGCAGAACTTGAGTCCATCAAGATAGAGGATGAGGTGTCCGAGGAAGTGTGTGACGTGTGCGGACGAAACATGGTCATCAAGTATGGTCCTCACGGCAAATTCCTGGCGTGTCCTGGATTCCCTGAGTGCAGATTTACAAAGCCGTTCTACGAGAAGATAGGTGTTACCTGTCCTAAGTGTGGCGGAGACGTGGTCATCAAGACGACGAGAAAGGGCAGAAGATACTATGGATGTATCAATGCACCTGAGTGTGATTTCATGTCATGGGCAATGCCAAGCAATGAGAAATGTCCTGAATGTGGAAAGTACATGATAGTAAAGGGCAATAAGCTGGTATGCTCAGATCAGGAGTGTGGTTATACCTGCAACAACAAGGCGGCGGAGACTGCTGATAAATAATTAAGATATAAGATATGTGACAGACAGATTCCTAATTGGAGACAATTAGTGAATTTGTCTGTTTTTTTGTTGAATTGTAGAAAAATTAAAAGAAGTGTATGGTTGTCATAATTATTAAAATTGTGTCGAAAAAAAGACTGACCACTATATGTTGTGGCTGAAAAATCCAGTAAAATCAACACTTTCTTAAATCTTTGTTTTTAGGACAACTTTACATAAAAAATGGTTGTTATGTCAATCTTGTTGTGGTAGAATCACAAATAGTCATAATATTTCGAGCAAAAGATACTTTTTGTTACATAAAAAAATGGAGGATAACTTATGAGTGTACAATTGTTAGATAAAACACGAAAAATCAACAAGTTATTGCACAATAACAATTCACATAAGGTTGTTTTTAATGACATTTGTGATGTGCTCAGCGACATTCTTGCTTCAAACGTGATGGTAATAAGCAAGAAGGGCAAGATACTCGGACTCAAGAACAGAGAGGATATTCCGGAGATCCATGAGCTCATTGAGGGTAAGGTAGGAAGTCTCATAGACAACATGCTCAACGAGCGTCTTCTTCTCGTCCTGTCCACTAAGGAGAATGTTAATCTGACGACACTTGGATTTGATGGAAAGGATATAGACAAGTATCATGGTCTGCTCCTTCCTATTGATATAGCAGGAGAGAGACTTGGAACTCTGTTTCTGTACAGACTTCAGACTGAGTACGATATAGATGACATCATTCTTGGCGAATATGGAACCACCGTTGTGGGGCTTGAGATGATGCGGGCGCTCAATGAGGAGAATGCTGAGGAGAACCGCAAGCTGGCCATAGTGAGATCAGCGATCAACACTCTGTCGTTTTCAGAGCTGCAGGCGATCAAACACATTTTTTCCGAGCTTGACGGCGAAGAGGGAATACTGGTTGCAAGCAAGGTCGCAGACAGGGTAGGCATAACAAGATCGGTTATAGTGAACGCACTCAGAAAGTTTGAGAGCGCAGGTGTTATCGAGGCGAGATCATCGGGAATGAAGGGCACGTACATAAAAGTGCTGAATGATGTGGTGTTTGATGAACTGAAGAATGCCTGAGAACAGAATTATAAATACATCGAAAAGGAGAGACGTATATGATACCGGCAATAGTGACATTGATAGTAGGTGTAGCGATAGTGATAGTAAGCTTTTTCCTCACTGACGGTCCAAAAGAGAATACAGAGAATTCTGTGATGGATGAGAGCAGGGAGAATCTGGAGAAGAAGCTTGATGAGTATTGTGACAGCCTTGTAGAGAAGAAGAAGAATGAGCTGAAGAAACAGGGCGAAGCTGTGAAATCAGACATGAAAAAGGGCCTTGATGAGGTCAGGGAGTCATCGAAAAAAGAGCTTGCTGAGATGAGAGAGAGTTCAAAGAAGGAAATGAGTGAGCTCATGGACAGCACAAGGAAGGAGCTGGATGAATTCAGAGCCGGCACAGTCAAGGCAAATGAGACAGCTCAGACTGATACCCAGAAGAAGATAGATGATGCAGTCAAGGCATACGAGGAGGGTATAGAGGCTGCAAAGAAGAAGATGCAGACAGAGCTTGAGGCTTGTGAGAAACAGTTGTCAGAGAAGGCCAAGAAGCAGATGATAGATTACATCAACCAGAGCCTTAAGGACGCATACGAGGCATATGATCCGGATGACACCAGCGAGAAAGAGCCTGTGACATACGATGAGCCTGAGACTGTAAAGACTTCCGAGTCAGAGCCTGCGGAGGCAGATAACGGATCAGAGAAGACTGAGCCGGATGCAGAGAAAGCTCAGTCAGAAAATGATTCTCAGGCAGCAGATAAGACAGAGACAGCAGATGGAGCTGAGACTAAAGCTGATGCTGAAGCAGAAGATGACGTAAAAACAGACGGTATCGCTGACAATGATAAGTCGGAGACATCCGAGGGTGAAGCGCAGAAAGAGAATACCGAGTCAGAGAGCAGCACTGAGGCTGCTGCAGATGCAGAGGCTGCCGAGAAAGCAGTCAGTGTGGAGGATGCACCGGTAACAGACAGTGCATTTACAGTGGTAGAGGCTGAAAATCCTGAGAAGGCAGCCGCAGCGATCGCTGAGAATAACAATGCTGCCAGATCTAGAAACAATCGTTCAAAGAAGAGAAAAAAGAAGAAAGCCGCTCAGAACAAGGTTGTTGATATATGGGATGAAGGCACAGATGTAGAGTCGCAGGTTGCAGATCTGCACAAGAAGGGACTCAGCATCATGGAGATCGCAAACAAACTTGGAATAGGAGTTGGAGAGGCTAAGGTTATGATAGACAAGATCAATGAGGCTGACAAACAGTAATCAGTCCGGGAGGTAAGCTATGTATAAAAAAAGTTATTTCAGAGGCCTTGGTACAGGGCTGGTGATAGGAGCACTTACCATGACTGTTGCGTTTAATTTTGGAAATGCCGGAAAAACTGATTCAGGTCAGGGCAAGACGGCGGTCGTAAGTCAGCAGCAGGATAAGAGCACAGAGGATTCTTCCACAGAGACGACAACAGAGAAGAAGACTGAGGATAAGACGACAGAAAAGACAACGACACAGAAAGTAACCACGGAAAAGAATGCCAATGCCGATAAGACTACAACAGAGACAGGCAAGTCAGAAAATGGCAGGAGCGATGCAGAGAGCGGCAGTGGAAGCAACAGTGGTACGACCGGAAGCTCCGACAAGTCAAATGGAACCGGCACAACAGATAACAACGGAGGTCTTTCTGATAAGACAGAGAGAGTTCCATCTGCCAAGGACAACGGCTATACAGAGGATAAGAATTCGCAGACCGGTTCAGGAAGCAGCACAAATAAGACTACCGAGGCGGCGACAGAGGCTGTGAAAGCGAGTGCCATCAAGTATGACAATGGCGGCGGAGAGATCACATTTGGATCTGGAACATCTGCATACGAGATATGTCAGCTCCTGGCACAGATAGGGATAAGGGATGCGGATGAGTATTATGACTGGCTGCTCAGGTCAGGATATTCAGGCAGTCTTGTGCCTGGAACATATACATTCACCGGCAATGAGACAAATGGCGGAATAGTGTGGATCCTTTTAGGTCATCAGTAAATAAAAATATATAAAACACAAGAAAAAAGTGCTTGAATGCACTTTTTTTTTGTGTTACAATGTCGATTGCGTGAGTGCGCATAACAAATATACATGCTGGTTGATAGTTGGCGTGGTGCCTGTGCTCGGGTGGTCCAAAGAGTTGATGCCGGCAGAAGATTTTAACCATGGAGGTAGAAAAAATGAGCGTTATTTCAATGAAGCAGTTATTAGAGGCAGGTGTACATTTCGGACACCAGACAAGAAGATGGAACCCTAAGATGAAGCCATACATCTACACAGAGCGTAATGGTATCTACATCATCGATCTTCAGAAGTCAGTAGGAATGGTTGACGATGCTTACAATGCAATCGGTGATTGTGTTGCAAACGGTGGAACAATCCTTTTCGTTGGTACAAAGAAGCAGGCTCAGGACTCAATCAAGAGCGAGGCAGAGCGTTGCGGTATGTACTATGTAAATGAGAGATGGCTTGGAGGTATGCTTACAAACTTCAAGACAATCCAGACAAGAATCGCTACTCTTAAGAAGTACGAGGAGATGGAGCAGGACGGTACATTTGACGTTCTTCCTAAGAAGGAAGTTATCCAGATCAAGAAGGAGATGGAGAAGCTCGAGAAGAATCTTGGCGGTATCAAGAACATGAAGAGAATCCCAGACATGATCTTCGTTGTTGATCCTAAGAAGGAGAGAATATGTATCCAGGAGGCTCAGTCACTTGGAATTAAGCTTGTTGGTATCGCTGATACAAACTGTGATCCAGAGGAGCTTGATTATGTAATCCCTGGTAACGACGATGCTATCAGAGCTGTAAAGCTTATCGTTTCAAAGATGGCAGACGCTGTTATCGAGGCTCAGCAGGGTGTTGATGCTGATTCAGTAGATGAGGCAGAGGCTGAGGAGGCTGCAGAGGAGTAATCTGTAGTTGATATTGATCATCATTGATTATAATTAATAAATGATTATAAAAGGTAACGGGGTAATATAAAAAGTATTATCCCGTGACTTTTAAAGAGACATATACAGGCTGAAAAAGCTTTAATAAAACGACATAACCATTATTATGATATGTCAATATTCAAATTTGGAGGTAAAATAAGATGGCAATCACAGCAGCTCAGGTTAAAGAGTTAAGAGAGCTCACAGGTGCCGGTATGATGGATTGCAAGAAGGCACTTGCAGAGACTGATGGTAATATGGAAGCAGCAGTAGATGTACTTCGTAAGAGCGGTGCAGTTAAGGCTGAGAAGAAGGCAAGCAGAATCGCAGCAGAGGGTATCTGCCGTGCAGCAGTTAATGGTACAACAGGTGTTGTTGTAGAGGTTAACTCAGAGACAGACTTCGTTGCTAAGAACGAGGTATTCCAGACATTTGTTCAGCAGATCGCTGATCAGGCACTTGCTTCATCACTTGTTGGTGGCAAGGATGGCGAGGATGTTGAGGCACTTCTCGGAGAGAATGGTCTTAAGGAAGCCCTTGTTGACAAGACAGCAACAATCGGAGAGAAGTTATCATTCCGTAGATTCCAGAAGCTTTCAGGCGATGTAGTAGTTGACTACTTACACGGCAATGGAAGAATCGGTGTTATCGTAGCTGGTAACGGCGCAAGCGATGACGCTGCTAAGGAAGCACTCAAGAACGTAGCTATGCAGATCGCAGCTATGAATCCACAGTACATCAGCAGAGCTGATATCTCAGCAGACGCTATGGCTAAGCTTAAGGAGATCACAGTTGACAGTGCACTTAATGCACCTGATACACTTCCAAAGCCAATCCTTAACAAGCTTATCGCAAAGGCTGTTGACGGCGTATGGAGCGCAGAGGATGTAGCTATCTACGAAGAGAAGAAGAGCAACATGAACTTCTTATTCAACTTCCTTTCAAAGGAGGCAAAGGCACAGCTTGCAGAGCTTGCTATCGCTGATAAGGATGTTATCGTTGCAGATAAGATCTTCAATGGTCTTGTTGAGGGACGTATCTCAAAGCAGGTTAAGGAGATCAGCCTTCTTGATCAGGTATACGTTAAGGCTGAGGATGGCAAGCAGACAGTTGCCAAGTACCTTGAGTCAGTTAACAAGGATCTCAAGATCGCCAGCTTCGTTCGTTTCGAGGTTGGAGAGGGAATGGAGAAGAAGAACGAGGACTTCGCAGCCGAGGTTGCTAAGCAGATGAACGTTTAATCATATCCCGTATCTGAATATATGAATAATTGCCTTGCGGTTGGCTTTTGAGCTGGCCGTGGGGCTTTTTTATTGTCTGTTTCTGCTGAAATCCGGCACTGTATAAAATATAATCTATGTAATTGCGGTTCAGATGATCGCAAACGAGCTGAGTAACGAGCAGGGACACATAGAATCGGCATCTGGGCTTTTGGTCGACCTTATGCTTGACGGTGTGGAGGCAGGGAAGCGGGTATGAATGCCCATCTTGCCAAGCCTATAGATATAGACAGACTTGTCCAGACAATTGTTGATGTCATGAAGGTTTAAGCTTTATTTAAGCTTGAGGGGTATAATACGAATTATAGATGGTTTGCGTGATATCTGGTGGAGACCATAATAATATGAGACGGAGATAAGATTATGAGATTGCTTCTTGCGGAGGATGAGAAAGCGCTTTCAAGCGCGCTTCAGGTTATATTGAAGCATAACAATTACTCAGTGGACGCTGTGTATAACGGACAGGATGCCTATGATTACATTATGGCAGGGGTGTATGACGGAGTCATACTTGATGTCATGATGCCAAAGATGGATGGCTTTACCGTGCTGTCAAAGATCAGGGCTGAGGGCTGCGATGTTCCGGTTATTATGCTCACGGCCAAGGCTGAGACTGATGACAAGATCAACGGCCTTGATCTGGGGGCGGACGATTATCTTGCAAAGCCATTTGAGACAAAGGAACTCCTGGCAAGGATACGCGCGATAACCAGAAGAAAGAGTGAGGCGGTCAGCACGGAGATGAAGTATGGCGACTGCACGTTAAACAGCCTGAATTATGAGCTCAGTTCATCTGGTGGAAGCGTAAAGCTGCAGAACAAGGAATATCAGATCATGGAACTGCTGATGGCAAATCAGAATGCGATAATATCAGCAGAGCTTATGATGGAGAAGATATGGGGCTATGACACGGATACGGAGATCAGTGTTGTATGGGTCAATATCTCGTATCTCAGGAAGAAACTCAGTCAGATAGGCTCAGGTGTGTCCATTAAGGCAGTAAGAAATCAGGGATACACACTTGAGTATAAGGAAGCGGATAGAACATGATAAAGAATCTGAGAAAAAGATTTATATTTGCGGCAATGGCATCCACATTTGGAGTGCTGTTTGTCATAATGAGCATTCTCAACATAGCAAATTATGCCCGCATGGTTTCAAGGGCGGATGATACCTTAAGTGAACTGGTGGGTAATAATGGACAGTTTGACCGTAGGGATTTTCTGAAAGAGAAGGTTAAGACCAATGCGGATTCCCAGCCACCTGATAAGCCTGATGGCAAGAGCAATGATAAGTTCTCACCGGAGACACCATTTCAGACAAGATATTTCTCTGTGGTCGTAAGTGATGGGGCTGTTGAGTCCTACAGCCTTGACAATATAGCTGCTGTTGATGAATCGGAAGCCGAGTCGTATGCTTTGAAGATACTTGGGGACGGTTCAGACAGTGGATTTACGGATATATACAGATACAGGGTAGCGGACTGTGAGGATGGAACCAGGATAATATTTGTCGACTGCCGTCAGGAGCTGGAGTCGTTCAGAAATACGTTGGTATACAGTGTAGGAGTGTCACTTCTGGGATTCCTTGCGGTGTTCATGCTGGTGCTGTTCTGGTCAAAGAAGATATTCAAGCCGGTGGCTGAGAGTTATGCCAAGCAGAAGCGGTTTATCACCGATGCAAGCCATGAGATCAAGACACCCCTAACCATCATAGATGCAAATACCGAGGTCATAGAGATGGTGAACGGTGAGAGTGAATGGACGAAGAACACCAGGGATCAGGTCAAGAGACTGACAGCGCTCACAAATCAGATGGTGGCTCTCTCCAGACTGGATGAGAATCCTGAACCGAAGGAGAAGGCAAAGTTTGATCTGTCTGATGTGGCGTATGAGGTGATAGATCATTTCTCGTCTCTGTCGGAGGTTCGAGGCAAGAAGATCAGCGCGGATATCGAAGATGGAATAAAGTATGTCGGAGATGAGAATTCCATCAGGCAGCTCATAAGCATACTGGTGGATAACGCCATGAAGTATGCTGTTGAATCAGCGGATATAAGTATATCCTTGAAGCGTGATGGCAGAAAGGTGAAGTTTGTTCTCAAAAACCTCACAGATGGCATGGAAGAGGGCTCTCAGGATATATTGTTTGAGAGATTCTATAGACCTGACAGCTCAAGAAATTCGGAGACCGGAGGTTCGGGAATAGGACTTTCTCTCGCCAAATCGATAGTTGAGTCTCACAAGGGCGGGATAACAGCAAGATGTGACGGGGATGGATACATCACATTCCAAGTTACATTATAGAATAATACAGTGTGTATACGTTAAAACGCTCTGTTCATGATATGAAGTTTACATAACATATCATGGACAGGGCGTTTTCTTTGTGTAAGCGTTGGGATTTATTGTGCATATTTGAAAACACATAACATAATATCATTCTGTTGCGCATAAAATTGCACACAAATTGCGCTTAAGTTGCGCTTAGACATATACAAAATACACAAATAATTCCTAAAAACATTGTCTACAAGCGACATGGTAATCAGAACTCAAATATGTTAATATATCAGTATGAGGACAAACGGTTGCGCAACTGTTGATCAACATTATTATTGCAAGGAGGAATTCTTGTGATAATGCAGACGCCGCGCGGAGCGCATTGGGATGCGTCTGCGTAATAATACTTATTAGGAGGGCATATATGAGAAGAAAGAGAATTGTAAAGCAGATTGGCTGTGCAGTTCTTGCAGGAGCGCTTATGGTAGGGCAGATCTTTGGATCTGGAGCTTCACTGATAACAGCGAAGGCTGCGGAGAGCTGGGTGGACACACTCAAGGTTGCAAATGGCGATTTTGAAACAGGTGACAGCAGTAACTGGACTATAGAGAGTGAATCGGGAGCTGAGCTTGTTGTAAAAAATGGTGGAAGTAATGTAAACTCCACATATTATCTGAATATCTGGGCTTCAGATGCGGCTGATGTCAGCATCACACAGACTGTAGAGGCTGTTCCTGCAGGAACATACAAGCTAGAGTATGATGTCGAGGGCGATGCCCAGGATACAGGGCTCACAGTATCTGTCGCTGATAAGTCACAGGCTGTTGGAGCCACGACCGGATGGGATGCATGGGCGACAAATGAGACAGAAGAGTTCGTTCTTGAGGATACAACTGATGTCAGCATTTCATTCAAGGGCAGTCTTGCTAAGGGATATTGGGGCAAGATAGACAATATAAAGCTCTGCAAGCTTACAGACGAGGAAGATGTAGTTGAGCCTGTGGAGGCTGGAATATATGTAGACCGCGTGAGTGATCTCACATACACAGATCTGAACGGAGAGAAGCAGTCATTTATCGAGGGTGTAGACGTATCATCTTATGTGTCACTGAAGAACAGTGGAGTTAAGTATTATGACTTCGATGGCGATGAGCTTGACGATATCGGATACTTCAAGTTCCTTGCTTCATGTGGAATAAATTATGTGCGTGTCCGTGTATGGAATGATCCATATGATGCAGACAAAAACGGTTACGGCGGCGGTAACAATGATTTGGAGACAGCCAAGAAGATCGGACAGTATGCAACAGCAGCCGGAATAAAGCTTCTTGTGGATTTCCATTATTCGGATTTCTGGGCTGATCCTGGCAAACAGCAGGTGCCTAAGGCTTGGGCTGACTTCACTCTTGACGAGAAGGTAGCTGCAGTTAAGTCATACACATCAGAGAGCCTTAAGACTCTGCTCGATGCTGGCGTTGATGTCGGCATGGTTCAGATCGGTAACGAGACGACCAACGGAATATGTGGTGAGACTTCAAAGAACTGGGAAAACATGGCAAAGATCTTCAGCGCCGGAAGTGAGGCAGTGAGAGCCATCGACAAGAATATCCTTGTTGCCATCCATTTCACCAATCCTGAGAGAAGTGGCAATTACGCAAATTTTGCAAAGAGACTTAATACATACAACGTAGACTACGATGTATTTGCATCATCATACTATCCTGTATGGCATGGCTCAACAGACAATCTCACATCGGTTCTCAAGAATGTGGCAGACACATATGGCAAGCTTGTCATGGTGGCAGAGACATCATGGGCCTATACACTGGATGACGGAGATGGACATGAAAATACTGTCAGAAAAGGTAAAGATGATTCTACAACTTATGATTTATCAGTTCAGGGACAGGCCAATGAGATAAGCTCCGTTATAAAAGCAGTAAAGAATACAGGTTCTTCAGGAATCGGTGTATTCTATTGGGAGCCTGCATGGCTTCCTGTAAATGTGTATGATTCATCTGCAGAGAATGCAGCAGACGTCCTTGCAGCCAACAAGGAGGCATGGGAGAAGTACGGTTCAGGCTGGGCTTCATCATACGCAGGAGAGTACGACGCAGCAGACGCCGGCAAGTGGTACGGCGGTTCAGCAGTTGACAACCAGGCACTGTTTGACTTCACAGGACACCCACTTGAGTCACTCAAGACATTTGCCTATGTTCACACAGGAACAAAGACAAAGAGAGAGGTAGTCTCAATAACAGTTGATGATGTTGAGATCGAGATAACAGATATTGCAAATGTAGCTCTGCCGACTGCAGCAACAGTAGCTTACAATGATGGCAATTCAGAGAGCGCAGACATCACCTGGGAGGATGGAGCGCTTGAGAAGGTAAAGAACTACGGTGCAGGAACATGTACTGTAAAGGGAACTGTGACAGTAAATGATGAGACTGTCGAGGTTCAGTGCAATGTAACAATATTAAAGGAGAACATCCTTGTAAATCCTGGATTTGAGTCAGGAAACGAGGGATGGACCATCGCTGATACAAGCAAGGGATTTGCAATCAAGACAAAGGAAGATTTTAGAAACGGTGCATATTGTGGTCACTACTACAATTCATCAGATTTTGCATATGATGTATATCAGACCATCACACTTGAGCCGGGAGAGTATGTGTTCAGCGCATATCTTCAGGGCGGTGCAAATGGAGATAACGATGTGTATGAGGTGTATGCAAAAGCTGGAGATACAGAACTCGCATCCGCACCTGCAGTCCCACAGGGCTGGAAAATCTGGCAGCATCCTGAGATTAGATTTACAGTGGAAGAGACAACAGAGGTTGATGTCGGAATGAGAGCAACCGCATCAGGTAAGGCATGGGGAACATGGGATGACGCATATCTCTACAAGGATGCGGATATCACACCGACACCAGATCCAAATCCAGATCCAACACCGGATCCAGATCCAACACCGGACCCAGATCCAACACCAGACCCAGATCCGACACCGGACCCGGATCCAACACCAGATCCAATACCAACACCGGATCCAGATCCAACACCAGACCCAACTCCTTCTATTGATACAAGCAAGAATGGTCTTGTGAAGGAGAATGGAAAGACCTACTTCTATAAGAAGGGCGTGGTTCAGGAGAATTACACAGGATTTGTCAGGAGTGCCGGAGTCAACTACTATGTTGTAAATGGCGTGGTAAAGACAGGATACAAGGGACTTGTAAGGAGCCCTAAGACGGGAAAAACATATCTTGTAAAGAATGGCAAGATTTATACAGCATACACAGGTTTCTACAGAAATTCAAAGGGACAGCAGTGTCTCATAATAAAGGGCAAATTTGCAGAGAGCAAGACAGCCCTTGTCAGAAGCACTAAGAATAAGAAGTATTACTATGTAAAGAAAGGTATAATCCAGTCAGGTTATACAGGCTTCTTCAAGAGTACCACAACAGGTGCTAAATGCTATATCTACAAGGGTGTATTCCAGTCAGGCAAGACGGGAATAGTAAAGAGTCCTAAGAATCACAAGAACTACTATGTGAAGAAGGGCAAGATCGCCACAGAAGTTACCGGTATAGTTAAGATATCAGGTTCAAGATATAAAGTAGTGAGAGGTCTTGTTGTCAAAAAAGTAAAATAGTACAGAGTAATACATATATACGATAGTCCGATTGGGGAATACCCGGCCGGACTATTTTATTATTTGTTTATATGTTATTTAATTTTTGTAAGGAACATTAAGAAATTATTTGAAAGTAGTTGAAAAAGTATCATTAAGTGATATAGAATGGATAAGTATTTGTTTATATTATACTAAAACGAGAAAAGGAGAGTAATCATGGACAAATTCTTCAAAATCTCAGAGCGTGGGTCTACAATCAAGACCGAGATCATGGCAGGACTTACAACATTCTTCGCCATGGCATACATCGTTCTGGTCAATCCAAATCAGGTTGCAGGAGAAGGCAGCAATGGCTGGCTGGCAGGGGCAGTTCCAGACATGGCTGGTGAGCTTGGTACAGTATGGAATGCTGTATTCATCGCATCTATTCTTGTTGCAATAGTGGGAACACTTCTCATGGCGTTCCTCGCGGACATGCCATTTGCACAGGCCTGCGGAATGGGACTTAACTCATTCTTCTGTACTATCTTCGTAGCTGGTGCAGCATTTGCAGGTGTGAGTGTTATCAGAGGTTATCAGGCAGGTCTGGTAATAGTATTGATATCAGGTCTCGTATTCCTGATCCTTTCAGTGACAGGACTCAGAAAGTACATTGCAGTTGCAATGCCTGAGTGCCTTAAGAAGTCAATTCCGGCAGGTATTGGTCTGTTCATAGCTCTTATCGGACTGAAGAATGCAACACTTATCCAGGACAACCCATATACATTTGTTCAGTTCTTTGATTTCCACGGTGTGATCACAAGCGCTGGTAGCACAAAGGAGGCTATTGCACAGATCGCACCTCCTATAGTAGCATTTGTAGGATTTATAATAATTGCGATCCTTGCAAAGCTTAATGTAAAGGGTAACATTATCATAGGTATCCTTGCATCTACAGTATTATATTATGTTATGATGCTTCAGGCACCTAACTTTGATTTCTCATCGATCGGACAGTCATTCAAGGATTTCGGTTCAGTCGGATTCCTCGGAGTGTTCCAGGGACAGGCATGGAAGGATGCATTCTCTGCTGAGTATATCGGCGGTGTGTTCTCAGCAATCATGCTTGTTGTCAGCTTCTGTCTGGTAGATATGTTTGATACCATCGGAACTCTCTATGGTGCAGCTTCCCAGGCTAATATGCTTGACGAGAAGGGTGACCCAATGAAGCTTGACGAGTGTATGATGTGTGACTCTATAGGTACTGTATCAGGAGCTATTCTCGGTACATCAACATGTACAACATTTGTAGAGTCAGCTTCAGGTATCGCTGCAGGTGGTAGAACAGGTCTTACAAGTTTGGTTACAGCACTCTGCTTTGCAGTATGTCTGTTCCTCAGCCCTGTTGCCAACATCATTCCATCATGTGCAACAGCACCAGCACTTATCTTCGTAGGTGTACTTATGGCTAAGAACTTTGCAAAGGTTGATATGGAGGATATGCGCTCAGCAGTTCCTGCATTCGTGACATTCCTTATGATGCCACTGACATACTCTATTTCAAATGGTATCGGTCTTGGCGCTATCACATATGTTCTTATCACACTGTTCACAGGCAAGTATAAGAAGCAGGATATCGTAGTGACAATTATTGCACTCTTATTCATAGTAAAATTCGTTTCGGTAACTATGTAATTATTTAGTGACACAAGAGAATTCAAAGCGTTCCCGCATATAAGTGCGGGGACGTTTTTTTATTTGCCAAAGTGAGTTTTTTGTAGTATCATACCAACTGTGTACCAGTAGCCAATCGGATACGGCAATGGCCTCCGGAGCCATGACGGGCGGTTCGACTCCGCCCTGGTACGCTTTTTTATACTCTGATATTTATTTCGTAAAAGGATGATATGCAGTGATGAAGAAGAAAAAGAATTTGGAAGCGGAAGAACAGAATATAGAAAATGAAGAGCCGGAGCTGGATGGGAAATCAGAGATCGGTGGAGATTCAGAGACAGATGATGACTTAGATGACGGTGAAGATCCGGAGTCAGACGATGAATCGGATGACAGTGGAGACTCGGGATTAGATGATGACTTAGATGACAGTGAAGATTCGGAGCTGGCTGATAACTCAGAGCCCGGCGGAGCTTCAGAGGTTGAGGAGACCCCGGCGAGACAGAAAAGGCCGTATGAGGATTATGTCATAGAAGATCCTGAGGATATGGATGATGCACCGGATACCGGAGATATGTTCGATGATGAAGAGCTGTATGGCGATGACGATTATTTTGCCGAAGAGAAGGCAAAGACGCGGAAAGGCCGAAGAAGATCCAGACATGGCGGGATCTCTGGTGGCGTTCTTGCCTTGCTGTGGGCGGTATTTCTGATACTTGTCGGAGTCTATGTGTATGTATTTTTTATAAACGATAAGCTGTTCACAGAGGACATAACCGGAAGAGATAACACGGTGAGACTGGAGATACCAGACGGAGCAAATTACAGGCTGTGTACGATCGATGAGATAAATCAGCTAGTGAACAATTATCTTTTGGCGAGAACAAAGGCAGATCAGACGACACTTCAGAGACTGGTCACAGATCCGTCGGAATTTGACGACATGAAGAGCATTGAGATAGCAGCGGAGTATATAACGGCGTACAACAAGATCACCTGTTATATAGCCAACGGATATACCGCAGATTCGTATATCGTGTACGAATTATCCAATCTGATGATAAAGGATGTCAACTCGGAACCGCTCGATATAAGGTCGTTATATGTGACGAAACAGTCAGATGGAAGCTACAAGATCAACAATTCGGCTTTGTCTGACAAGGAGAGCTCGTATATCAACACCATCAACTCATCTGGTGATATACAGGCGATATATGAACATGTAAAAGAAAACAATGATTATCTGCTTAGAACGGATGAGACATTTAGAAAGTTCCAGAATATGTATAATTAAAGAAAACGCAGGCTTTATGCCTGCGTTTTCTGCTGAACAGCTATTTTGTTACATAGCCTCTGAAGAGTCTACAGTATCTGTGTCGATCAAAACCCCTCTGATAGGAACCGGTGTGGAGAATACTATCTGTGTCTCTGTGTTGCCAAATCTCTGGAGCTGTCCGATAAATGAGTCGAGATCCATGGTATTAGGAAAGCAGACCTTCATGAGCATGGAGTGCGCACCGGTCACACAGTTGCATTCCAGTACATTTGGACATGCTTCAACAAATGGATAGAAGGTTGGCTTCTGTTTTGGATCAAGAGCCATGTGTATAAATGCTGTGATGTGATATCCGAGAGCCTCATGGTTGATGCTTGCGTGATATCCGGTCAGTATTCCTGCTTTCTCAAGTCTCTCTATTCTTGCTGAAACTGCCGGCGAAGAAAGGAAGACTTTGCTGGCCAGATACTTGAGTGGCGTTCTGGCGTTGCCCTGTAAAAGATGAATGATTTTTCTGTCGATGTTATCCATAATATGCACTTCCTTTTCCTAAAATAAAAAAAGGTGCGTTTCCGAAGAAACACACCTTTGCGTTTGCTTAAATATACATTAATTGATAAAAAAAATCAAGGACTTTTACAAAATTAATTTAACTGAATCTTTGCTGTGGGTTATACATGGTGTGATGAATGGTTCACAAAATGAAAAATAAATGGTATGATGGTTCTGCATATTGGTTAGAATTTACTGGCCTTGGTCTGGCTGATACATAGTGTATGCTGACCAGAAATTAGAATGTGAGATATGTATTAACAATATAGGAAAATAATAACAGAGGAAAGATTATGGCGGATGGAATAAGACTTAACAAATATCTCAGCGAGGCGGGCGTGTGCTCAAGGCGCGCTGCGGATACACATATAGAGAATGGAAAGGTTACGATCAACGGAGAGACTGCAGTCATGGGTCAGAAGGTCATGCCCGGGGATGTGGTGACATTCATGGGCAGGAAGGTTCAGCAGAAGGATAGGACAGTGATCCTGGCATATAATAAGCCGATAGGACTTACCTGTACAGCGAGTAAGGCTGATCCAGACAATATATTTGATCACATAGATTATCCGATCAGACTTCAGTACGTGGGAAGGCTGGACAAGGACTCCCAGGGTCTACTTCTTCTGACAAATGATGGTGATCTGTCAAATGCCATCCAGAAGTCGGTGAACAACCATGAGAAGGAATACAGAGTGCGGGTGAACCGTGAGATAACAGAGGACTTCATCAGGAAGATGTCGGAAGGAGTGCCTATACTTGATACAGTGACAAAGAAATGTAAGGTGCGAAAGATAGATGACAGATCATTCATGATAGTGCTGACACAGGGTCTCAACAGGCAGATCAGACGAATGTGTGATGCATTGGGCTACAGGGTAGTGAACCTGAAGAGAGTCAGGGTCTGCAACGTGAAGCTTGGCAATATGAGACCTGGAGAGTTAAGGGAGCTCAGCCGCGAGGAAGAGGCAGAGCTGAGACGGATAGTGGGGATGTAGTAGAGAGTGTATATAGGATTTTTTGTGGGGTGTGTATGGAAGATATTAGTAGAAATACCAGTGAAAATATTAAAGAAAATAATGACATCAGTGGCAATAACGATAATGGCAAGATAGCCAGAATTAAAGAACTTGTAAAGCAGCTCAACGATGCTGCAAAGAAATATTATATGGAAGATACAGAGATCATGAGCAATCTGGAATATGATGCTCTGTACGATGAGCTGAGTGCCCTGGAGAAAGAGACCGGGATGGTCATGAGCAACAGCCCGACGGTCAAGGTAGGATATGAGGTCGTCAGTGAGCTGCCGAAGGAGGCTCACGAGCATCCAATGCTTTCTCTTGACAAGACAAAGGATGTAGGTGCTCTTGCGTCATGGCTTGGCGGTCAGAAGGGCGTAATATCCTGGAAGATGGACGGACTCACAGTTGTTCTCACATATGAGAACGGAGAGATGATAAAAGCGGTTACCCGTGGAAATGGTGAGATAGGCGAGGTCATCACGAACAATGCGAAGGTATTTGCAAATGTACCTCATCACATCCCGTACAAGGGCAAGCTGACGATCAGAGGCGAGGCGGTCATCAAATACTCGGATTTCAATGCGATAAATGAGAAGATAACGGATGCGGAATCTAAGTACAAGAACCCGCGAAATCTGTGCAGCGGCTCAGTGAGACAGCTCGATAACAAGATAACAAAAGAGAGAAATGTACATTTCTTCGCTTTTAATTTAGTGGACGGTGAGGATGTGGACTTCCACAATTCATTCAAATATCAGCTTGACTGGTTGGAGCAGCAGGGATTTACCGTGGTAGAACACTACCTGACAGACTCGGCGGCACTTCCTGATAAGGTGAGGGAATTTTCAGAGAAGATAACGGAGAATGACTTCCCATCGGATGGTCTGGTACTCATGCTGGATGATCTGGCATACGGAAGGAGCCTGGGAACCACAGCCAAGTTCCCGCGAAATGCCATGGCGTTCAAATGGGCGGACGAGGAAGCGATAACCCACCTCCGCTATGTGGAGTGGAGTCCATCAAGAACTGGACTCATAAACCCGGTTGCTGTATTTGACCCGGTGGAGCTCGAGGGAACAACAGTAAGCCGTGCCAGCATACACAACGTCAGCATACTTAAGTCATTGGCGCTGGGCGAAGGTGATGAGATTGCAGTGTACAAGGCGAATATGATCATTCCGCAGATTGCAAGGAATCTAACCATGAGTGGTAACGTGGTCATACCGGCTGCGTGTCCTGCATGCGGAGGAGAGACTGAGATAGTGAGGGAGGAAGGCGGTGCAGTGTCAGGAGTTGAGACTCTGTGCTGCACAAACCAGTTCTGCCCTGCGAAGAAACTTAAGTCATTTTCACACTACGTGTCCAGAAATGCGTTGAATATAGATGGACTCTCAGAGGCGACCATAGAGAAGTTCATAGATGAGAAGATCCTCGAGGAGCTTCCTGATCTGTATAAGCTTGCGGCTCACAGAGAACATATAGTTGAACTTGAGGGATTTGGCGAGAAGTCGTACAACAAGCTTGTGGCTGCGGTGGACGCATCCAGACAGACGAACATGTGGCGTCTTGTCAATGGTCTCGGCATTGCAAATGTCGGAGAGGCGACAGCCAAGCTCATGGCAAAGCATTTTGCAAATGATATGGATGCCATGAAGAAGGCAGATGTGTCAGCATACGTTGAGATAGACGGAATCGGTCAGGTTATAGCAGAGGATATAGTCAGATACTTTGAAAATGAGAAGAATTGTGCTATCATAGATAGGTTGATGGTTGAGCTTACGTTTGTGGATGAGGTTTCTGATACGGAGCAGGATCTGGCGGGCAAGGTGTTCGTCATAACCGGTTCGCTCACCCATTTTGACAACAGAAATCAGCTCAAGGAACTGATAGAGAGCAGAGGAGGTCAGGTTACAGGTTCTGTATCTGCCAAGACCTCATATCTTATAAATAACGATGTGAATTCTACATCATCCAAGAACAAGAAGGCGAAAAGCCTTGATGTGCCTATCATATCTGAGGAGGATTTCTTAGAATTGATTGGACAGTAGGGTAACTGCGGTAGATTACTTGGTGTGTGCTACTGCATGTTTGCTTGGATAAGCAGTAAATGGAAAGGAATGAATAGAGATGCCGATAAGAATAGATGATGATCTGCCGGTTAAGAAAACATTGGAGGACGAGAACATATTTGTCATGGGAACAGGAAGGGCGCACAGCCAGGACATAAGACCCCTTGACATTCTGATACTCAACCTCATGCCGCTGAAGGAGGACACAGAGCTGCAGCTCATGCGAAGCCTGTCAAACACCCCACTTCAGGTGAACATCACGCTTCTTAGAACCATGTCCTACGAGTCCAAGAACGTGACAAAGGGACATCTTGACAGATTCTACGAGGATTTTGACAGCGTAAAGAACCGCAAATGGGACGGTTTCATCATAACCGGAGCACCTGTTGAAAAGATGGAATTTGAGAATGTTGACTACTGGGATGAACTCCGCGAGATCATGGACTGGTCCGAGACAAATGTCACATCGACCATGCACATCTGCTGGGGCGCCCAGGCAGGACTCTACTACAGATACGGTGTGCAGAAGTTCGACCTTCCGCAGAAACTGTCAGGCATATACGAACATCACACCTTCCACAAGAGAACACCGCTAGTCCGCGGTTTCGACGATGTATTTTACGTGCCACATTCAAGATACACGGGCGTATCCAAGGAGGACATTGTAAACAATGAGCACCTTGAGATTGTAGCCGAGTCAGATGTGGCTGGCCCGTACCTCATAATCGGTGACGGCGGCAAGAACATATTTGTCACAGGACACCCTGAGTACGACGTGCTGACCCTTGACCAGGAGTACCACAGAGACCTCGCTAAGGGACTTAATCCACAGATTCCGGTGAACTATTATCCAGACAACGACCCGGAAAAGAAACCAGTGAAGAAGTGGAGATGCCACGCGAATACTTTGTATGCGAATTGGCTCAATTATTACGTTTATCAGCTCACACCGTATAAGTGGGAGTAGGAGCTGGTGAGATCGCATAAAACCTGAGAATTTAAGCCAAATTCGTTACATATCAATAAAGCCAAAAATGTATGTAAAATGATGTGATTTTTTGTAATTTTATGACTTTGTGGCGATTAATTGGTGTTTTTTCAAAATGCAGATGGTGTTTTTTTAAACGGCGCTAGGCAGAAGATATTAAATATAAAATTAAAACACAGCACTATGTAGATGAGTGGGAGTTATCTATATGGTGCTGTGTTTTTCGTTGTAATTTCTTAATCTATAGTATTTAGAAAGGCGAGTAATGCCTCTCTTTGTACAGAGTTGAGTCTATATATTCTGGTTGACAGTGGATCATTGATTAGAACCTTATTATCATCATCAAAAAAATCCCTTAATGAAATGTCAAGTGCTTTGCACAATTGGAAAAGAACTTCTATTATCACCGCAAGCAATCCGTGCAGAAAGCCGGAGAAGCAATATTTTCTCGGCTGGTAAAGCAGCTTTCCGAAAAAGAGGGCGTAACGGAAGCCCTCAAAGCGGAAAATCAAATGCTGTGGGTGCAGAGGATGAACAACAGACGGCGGCTTTTCCTTTTCAGGCAGTATTCAATAAGTCATAAAGTTCCGTGAGTAATGGAAGAAGCCAGCGTTTGCGGAAATGTCACAATTTACGGAGGTAAAGTTTCAAATTCCACTTGCCTTTTTGCACTTGTTATGATATTATTAGTATGTGTACTAGGATGCTCAAAGAGAGGTGATATATTTGCGGAGAGACAGCAGTGAAACAAAGAGGAAAATACTGACCGTGTGCGTCCGTCTCTTTTTGGAGCAGGGGTATAAAAACACCTCTGTCAGTCAGATTGTGGATGAAGCAGGTGTTGCAAGAGGAAGCTATTTGAATTTGTTTCCTACCAAGGACAGAATTTTGCTGGAATTGACCGAAACGATGTTCGGCGGACAGTTCGGCGTGGCAAGAAGCATTGCAGACAGCAAGCTGCCGCCGGTTTACGCTTATGCGGTGGAAACGGCGATTCAACTGACACTGACCGAGTTGAACGAGAACCTGCGGGAAATCTACATCGAAGCCTACTCCCTGCCCGAAACATCGGAATATATTTACCTGCATACCACAGCAGAGCTGAAACAGATTTTTGGTGAAAAATTTCCCGATGATACCGAGAGCGACTTTTACGAGATGGAAATCGGCACGGCGGGACTGATGCGCAGCTATATGG
>ERZ1027237.211-NODE-211-length-29677-cov-5.897441_pt1 | contig 29677 bp, 35 predicted proteins | sample MGYA00519264_ERZ1027237 | MGnify/ENA primary metagenome ERZ1027237 (study PRJEB26926, sample SAMN06164640) | human gut metagenome | biome: ENVO:00009003; feature: ENVO:2100002; material: ENVO:00002003 | host: Homo sapiens | place: USA | collected 2012 ...
CGATGATATCCGCTGTTTTTGCCCGCAGCAGGGCGATGAGGTCGCCGGGGCGGCACTCCACCTGCGCCCCGATCTTCCCTGCGCTGACGCAGACGGTATCGTACTGCGGAGCCGTGGCGTGGAACACCGTGGGGAACTGCTTCTTCATGCCCACGGGGCTGCACCCGCCGTGGACGTAGCCCGTCAGGCCCAGCAGCTCCTTCTGGGGCAGCATGGCCACGGACTTCTCTCCCACGGCCCTGGCAGCCTTCTTCAAATCAAGGTTCTCCGCCACGGGGATGTCGAATACATAGTACCCGCCGGACGCACCCTTCGTCACCAATGTCTTGAACACATGGGCGGGGTCCTGCCCCAATGCCGCCGCCACGGACACGCCGTCAATGGGGCCGTCAGGGTCGTAGGTGTGAGCGGTGTAGGGGATCTTCTTCTGGTCCAGCGTGCGCATCACGTTGGTCTTTTCTTCTTTATGCTTTGCCATAACAGGCACCTCCTCAGAACACGTACCGTGCCAGTACGCTCAGGATCAGGATATGGACGGGATAAAAGGCGTAAAAGCCGTATTGCAGGGCCTTGTTGGAAAAGCCGCGCTCTCCGTTATACAGATAGAGAGGGATCAGGGACAGCATGGCCAGCATCTCCAGCCGCCACGCCGAGCAGAACCAGCAGAACAGGGCCAGCCCCACCAGCTGGATGGCCCACCGGTTCCTGACCTCGCGGGTCAGGTAGAACAGCGTCACCAGCAGCACGCCCCAGCCGCCGTAGTCCGTGCTGCACACCTGGCCCAGGATAAAGCCCACGGCGATGGCGGCGTCCGCCGGCAGCCGCCGCCACATTTCCGGCCTCGTTCTGGCCCAGTCCATGGCCCAGCACACCAGTGCGCCGATGAGCAGCGTCCACAGCACATTCTGGTAGTTCCAGGAGAGCCATTGGCCGCTGCACATCAGGTTAAACGGCAGCTCCGACAGCACGGCGAACAGCAGCAGCCGCCCGGCGTAGCGCTTTTTGTCGTGGGTGTGGGCACAGCCCTCCGCAATGAGGAAGCAGAAAATGGGGAAGGCCAGACGGCCCACGGCCCGCATCCACACGGCGTGGGGGAACAGGGTAAAGCCCATGTGGTCGATGAGCATGGTGACCACGGCCAGCAGCTTCAGGTGCAGGCTATTCAGCGGCAGCTTCTCGTTCATGTCGTCCCTCCCGCGCCAGCAGCGCCACGCAGCCGATGACACAGCCCACGCCCAGCACCGTCCAGACGGTGAGGGCTTCATGGAACACGGTGATGCCCACCAGTGTCTCCACCACCGGCTCGATGTTGGTGATGATGGAGGCGCGTCCGCTCTCCACGCCCTCCAGTCCCTTGGTGTAGAAGATGTAGGGCAGCACCGTGGCCACGACGACCACGCAGATGCCGCCGATAATGCCCTGTGGCTGCCGGAACGCCGGCAGCAGCGCCGGGATATCCGCAAAGAACACAGAGCCGAGGCCCGCCACCAGAAACGTCCAGTAGATCATGGTGTAGCTCTCGTAGTGGGCCAGACCGTAGTGGCTGAACACGGTGTAGCTGGCGTAGCACATGCCGGACACCACGCCCAGGCCGATGCCGGCCCAGGAGGCGGTCATGTCCCCGCCAAAGATGCCGCTGACCATGACGCAGCCCAGCAGCGACACGCACAGCGCCGCGATCTTCCCCCTCGTCAGGGGTGTTTTCCAGAGGACGGCGCTGGCCAGCACCACGAAGGACGGGGCCAGATACAGCAGCACCGCCGCCACCGACAGCGAGCACATGGTCTGGCACTGGAAGTATACCACGCTCAGCAGCAGGATGCTGATAAGCCCCGACCCCAGGAAGATGGGCAGGTGCTTCAGCCGGATGCGGAACACCTGCCTGTGGAACAGGGCGAACACCACCGTCAGCACCAGCAGCGTCCCGAAGTTCCGGACGAACACCCGGTTGCCCAGCGTCATACCCGCCTCTGTCAGCAGCCGGTTGGAAAACCCGATAAAGCCCCAGCACACGGCGCTGAGGATCACATAGATATACGAGATCGTCTTGTTCATGGTTCTTTTCTCTATTTCTGGCCCCGCAGCTCGATGATCTGATCCCGCAGCAGGGCGGCGTACTCGAACTCCAGCATACGGCTGGCCTCTTTCATCTCTTTTTCCAGACGGGCGATGGTCTCCGCCCGCTCGCGGTCGGTGAGCTTCTTCCTGCTGAGCTGGGACGCCTCCTCGGCGCTGTGGCTGATCTCCACCATCTCCCGCACGCTCTTGCGGATGGTGCGGGGCACGATGCCGTGGGCGCGGTTGAAGTCGTCCTGCAGCTTGCGGCGGCGGTCCGTCTCATCCATGGCCGAGCGCATGGACGGCGTCACGGTGTCCGCATAGAGGATCACCAGCCCCTCCGCATTACGGGCGGCGCGGCCGATGGTCTGGATCAGGCTGGTCTCGCTGCGGAGGAATCCCTCCTTGTCCGCGTCCAATATGGCCACCAGCGACACCTCCGGCAGGTCCAGTCCCTCCCGCAGCAGGTTGATGCCCACCAGCACGTCGAACTCACCCAGCCGCAGGTCGCGGATGATCTCCATCCGCTCCAGCGCCGACACGTCGGCGTGCATGTACCGCACCTTGATGCCGAGGCCGCGGAAGTGGGCGGTGAGATCCTCCGCCATGCGCTTGGTCAGCGTCGTCACCAGCACCCGCTCGTTCTTTTTCTCCCGGATATGGATCTCCGACACCAGATCGTCGATCTGACCGGTGATGGGGCGTACCTCCACCCGGGGGTCCAGCAGACCCGTGGGGCGGATGACCTGCTCCACCACCTGATCGGCGTGGGACTTTTCGAAGTCTCCGGGGGTGGCGGAGACATACACCGCCTGATGGAACCGCTCCTCGAATTCCTCGAACTTCAGGGGGCGGTTATCGAAGGCGCAGGGCAGGCGGAAGCCGTACTCCACCAGACTCTGCTTGCGGGCGTGGTCGCCGTTGTACATGGCCCGCACCTGCGGCAGCGTCACATGGCTCTCGTCCACGAACAGCACGAAATCGTCGGGGAAGAAGTCCAGCAGCGTCATGGGCGGGGAGCCTGCGGGACGCTGGGAGATGATGCGTGAATAGTTCTCAATACCGGAGCAGTAGCCCAGCTCCCGCATCATTTCCACGTCGTAGCGGGTGCGCTGGTCGATGCGCTGGGCCTCGATGAGCTTGCCCTGCTCCTCGAACAGAGCCTTCTGCTGCGCCAGCTCCCGCTCGATCTCCTCCGCGGCACGCTCCAGCTTGTCCTTGGGGGTGACGTAGTGGCTGGCGGGGTATACCGCCACGTGCTGCAAAGCCTTCAGTGCCGCGCCGGTGACGGGGTGGAACTCGGTGATGCGGTCGATCTCGTCGCCGAAGAACTCCACGCGGATGGCGCGATCCTTGTAGTAGGCGGGGTACAGCTCTACCGTGTCGCCCCGCACGCGGAACATGTTGCGCTGAAAGGCCACGTCGTTGCGCTCGTACCGGTCCTCCACCAGCCGCCGCAGCAGCTCGTCCCGGTCCATGGTCATGCCCACCCGCAGAGAGATCATCATGCGGGCAAAATCGTCCGGCTCGCCCAGACCGTAGATGCAGCTCACCGACGAGACCACGATGACATCCCGCCGCTCCAGCAGGGCGCAGGTGGCGGACAGACGCAGACGGTCGATCTCCTCGTTGGTGGAGGCGTCCTTTTCGATATAGGTATCCGTGTGGGGGATGTATGCCTCCGGCTGGTAGTAGTCATAGTAGGAGACGAAGTACTCCACGGCATTGTTGGGAAAGAACTCCCGAAACTCCTCGCACAGCTGAGCCGCCAGCGTCTTGTTGTGGGCCAGCACCAGCGTGGGGCGGTTCACCTTTTCGATGACCTTGGCCATGGTGTAGGTCTTGCCGGAGCCGGTGACGCCCTTGAGCACCTGCTCCCGCAGGCCGTTCTCCAGCCCCTCCGCCAGCTTCTCGATGGCCTGGGGCTGGTCGCCGGCGGGGCTGTATTCAGAAACAACTTTGAAATCAGGCATGACGCCCTCCCTTATCTCTGCAAAAATCCGCTCTCCGCCATGGAGACGTAGTCATCGTCGGCCACAATGATGTGATCGGCCAGACGGATGCCCAGCGGAGCCAGCGCCTCCTGGATGCGGCGGGTCACCAGCACATCCGCGTCGGAGGGCAGGGCCACGCCGCTGGGGTGGTTGTGCGCCAGAATAATGGTGCTGGCTCCGGCGTACAGGGCGTTCTCCACCACCTGCCGCACGTGGACCGGCGAGGCGGAAACGGTGCCCTTGCCGATGCAGCGGCAGGTCAGGAGCTTGCCCTTGCCGTCCAGACACACCTGATACAAAAGCTCCCGTTTCTGCCCTGTCAGCAGCTCCATGAAGTAGGCGCCGGTGCGATCCGGTGAGTTCAATATCTTCTCCGGCAGGCTGGTGACGCGGGCGCGCCGGCTGATGTCCCCTATCAGGCACAGCAGCAGGGCGGCGCTCCGACCCACGCCCTCCTCCTTCTCCAGTTCCTCCGGTGTGGCCTGCAATACGCCCTGCAGGGAGCGAAAGCGCTTCAGCAGGCGGTGGGCCGTCTCGTTGGTATCCTGACGTGGGATGGCGTAGAACAGCGCCAGCTCCAGCAGCTCGTGGTCCGCCAGGGCGTCGGCCCCCAGTTGGCGATACCGGTCCTTCGCCCGCTGCCGGTGTCCGTCGTGCAGTCCCATGGATGCCCCTCCCTCCGCCGTGGTTTTCGCTGCATCTTTTCGAATAATATAGTATACCACGATATGACGGATGCCACAAGCGGTATTTCCCTCGCTGTTTTCCGCTATTTTCCGGCGGCGGGAATTTCCCCCTTGAATTTGCGCCGCGTCTACGGTATAATGAGCGGGTCACAGGCCGGTGTGATGGAATTGGTAGACGTAGTGGACTCAAAATCCACCGCTGGCGACAGCGTACCGGTTCGAGTCCGGTCACCGGCACCATAAAACCAAAACGGTATAGATGCCACTGGCGAAAAGCCAGTGGCATCAACCGTTTCCGGGCTTTTTAAGCTCGAAAATTCACCGATGATTCCATAGATGCCAACCACTGTTTCCCCCTAACTGGTGGGATTCGAACCCCCTCTTCTCGAAGGTTGGCAAAACCAGAAACCATGTAGCGCCCTTTTTGAAGCATCAATTTTCAAAAAGGGCGCTATTTTTCTGCCAATAGAATGCACAAAGTTTGGGGCGTCAATTTGTTGGTCGTGATGGACCAATAGATTGGCGCCCTTTTTCGTTTTCAGACCATTTCAAAAAGGGCGCTAAGATTCAGGAGGTAAAATAAGATGGATAGAGAACAATTTTTCCGAGAGCTTTGCACGGTGCTTGGACGAGAAGGTTTCACCACACAGCCGGAGCAGGATGACCTCCTCCCGGTGGAATGGGATAGCCGCCCTCTCTGTCGAATCACAGAGGGCGGTGGTGTTCGCTACTGGCAAGAGGATGTGGCCACTTCGGAACGGAATCAGGCCTGTGAGCGGGCCACCAATCTGGCCTGCATGGTACAGGAGTACATGACCTTGATGGAACAGGCTCCCCCGCTGAAGGCTCAGGGGCTGTCGGGAGATTTCAGGGTGCTGGCTGATTTCAACGGAACGGTTCTGGCCGGACATCCGACCGAATATGGTGTCCACTTTGTTACCTGGAACTGGAACTTTGACCGCACAGGTCTTAACTACGGACGCTACTTTCAGGAAAACTATTCGGACGCCAAGCAGGACTTCGCCACCCGGTCCGGTCTCATCTCGAAACAGCAGGTATTCAATGAGGCACAGCTTACTGAAATTTACCGCTGCTGTGCTGATGCCCTGGACGCCGGATTCGATTTGACCTACGACCAGGAGCAATGCATCAAAAGCGTTCAGGATCAGATCCTGAGTGGAATGCCCAATATCCTGGATCACATCAAGGAGCAGGAGCAACACTCTACGGATTCTCAAAGCCAGGAGCTGACAATGTAATACACCGAGCGCTGGAGTTTTAGAAGCAAGACTCCGGCGCTTTTTTTATTTCACCGAAAGGAGATCACTACCCATGACGCGCCATTTTATGAGAGATACCCCCTTGTACCAGATGGAGCAGATGATGATGACCCCGCCTCATTTTAAGTCCAGAGGTCACGGCCTGCGCCGCTCCGGATTCCGGTATCAGGCCAAGGATGTGGACTGTGAATACTGCATGAATTACTCTCGCAGGAACCTCTGCCCTCTGGACCAGTGCATCTGTCTGGAGGAACGGATTGAAACCGGGGCTCTCAGCCTTGAGGAATTGCTCCGGGACTGTCTCAACAGTAAGCCGAAGATGAGTTTGTGGAGGCGACTGGCACAGCTTCTGTACCAGCAGTCCCTGCAGTTCTTTCGTACTGACGAACACCGCAGACGATGGATGCACTGGCGAACACGCTACCACCGATTGTCGCAACGCAACCAGGCAGCGCTGTTTCTCCTGACAGCCTACGATGATATCTGGCGCAGGGTGATCTGGAAAGTCGAAGATAATGGCTTCGATTTTGACTCCGTCCGACTCGCCAGCATCCAGCCGGAGCTTTACAGCGTTTATCAGGCAGCGAAGGCTATTTCCATCGGCAGCCAAAACATTACCATTGCTGATCTCGCATCCCGTGAACTGGTCACAGATGAGGCGTTCCAACTGATTATCTGCGCTCTGCTTCTGGCCAAGTACGGTGATGCGATTTCAAATTTAGAAAGAAAGGGTGATTCCTAAAGCATGATGGAAGCAGTTTTAAGCAATTCGGACCATCCGGAGTTCGGAGAAGTGACCATTCCGCTTCCCATCCCCAGGGAACAATACGACCACTGCATAGAGCTGGTGAATGCACTTGAAATTGGAAGTGTTGTTGCCTCCGACTGCCATGTCAATGAGATCTGCAAAGGGTGGCCGGTATTTTATCGGCTGGAGGGGATGCAGGTCAATCTGGACGAGCTGGATTATCTGGCTAAGCGGCTGGAGAGCTTCGATGTCGGCGAGTACGCACAATTCCAGGCCATGGCCGAAAAGCTGGATCTCACCAGCATGAAGGATCTGATCAACCTGACCTTCTGCTGCCAGCAGGCAACGGTTATTACGGATTTTTCTGACCTGGCAGCCATTGGCCGCAGCCACTATCTGAATACCCACGGTGGATGTGCCAGCACCGAGGAGTTGGAACATCTGGATGGTGAGGAAACGGCAATTCTTTTGATTGAAGGCAACGAAGGTACCGTTACACGCTACGGCGTGGTTTATGACAACGGTATGCAGCTCTCGCAGCTCTACGATGGAAAGCATCTCCCCGGCTACCACTATGAAGCGGATATGATCATGGTGGGATTGGTTTCCCGTCAGGAACCGGAGAATACCAAAAATGTCACCTGGATATACCTCCCCGCATCCAAAGGACAGATCGAGCGTGCCATACAGCGCAGCGGCATTGTCGATCCCAAGGATATGTGTTTCCGCATGGGTGACAGCATGTTCCCGGAGGAAGTGGATGTGGCACTGGACTTTCGCTGTGAAGACATCTATGAACTTAACAATCTGGCGCAGGCCGTGGGTAAACTCTCCCATGATGACTGCATCAAACTGGGTGCTGCTGTGAGCATAGCCGGACCGGAGTGTGCCAGTCAGATCCGTCATCTGGCCAAGAATCTGGATCTCTTTGAGTTTGCTCCCGGCGTACACACTCCGGTGGAATACGGAAAATATATGATTCAGGAATCTGGCCATTTTGAGTACGACCCCAATCTGGACGAGTTCTATGACTACGAAAGATACGGCATGCAGCACATGGATCAGGAGTCCGGTATGTTCACCAACCGCGGCTATATCGCCTACCAGGGTACGCTGAGTCTGGAGGAATTGATGATGGAAGATCCGCCAGAAGCACACGAGGCGGAATACAGATTGCAGATGGGAGGCATGACATGATCCAACTCTCTCTGAAACGAAGTGGGAGTCCCGTCATTGTCCCCCTCAATTTGCCTGCATCTTCCGGCGCCATTGCAGAAGCATCCAGCCAGCTTGATCAGGCCAGTGGAGCTGGAAAGACAGAGATTGTCGAGATCAAAAGCGTTATCGCCAATCTGCCGTCCTATCTCAGCGGACTTGACCCGGATTCCAGAACGCAGCTTGCACAGCTGAATCGGCTCTCCAGCATCATTGCACAAATGGACTCCCGTGAGCAGAACATCTACGCCGGTGCATTGGATGGCAGCAGCATCAATAATCTCAATGATGTTATCCGTGTAGCGGAACAGGTGTCGGACTACATTCTCATTCCCAATGTTAATTCAGATGTGACGCTTGGCCGCTATGTCGCCGTTGCCGGCCAGATGAATGGGGACCCCAGATTTCCCGAAGCGGCCTGGCCCTACCTGGACTTCGCAAAAATCGGTGCAGAATACTACGCCGAGCATGGCGGTGCCTACACTCATGCCGGTTATGTGCTCCGCAGGCAGGACATGGAGCATGTCAGAGAGAAAGAGGCGCAGATTCAGCTTGAACTCACCTCCTCCCAAGCGCAAGCGAGTACCTATCTTCCGGCAACTAAGGAGGAATTGGAGCAAGTAAAAAGAATACTGCGAATCGAATGCTTTGCGGAAGCAGCGATCACAAAGGTGTCATTTGCAGTACCCTACATGGACGAGTATGTTCCCACCGCTGGGGCTTGTGTGGAAGATGCAAACGAATTGGCGTGGGCAATCGAAGGGATACGGCTTGAAGACGGCGAGTTGATGAAATATCTATCGGTTCTTTCTGTGGAGCAGCCGGAAACCATGCAGGACGCTCTCCACTACGCCATGAATTTGGACAACTACGAGCGCATCACCGAGGACACCTACGAATACGGCCAAACCGTCTTGCGGCGCATTGGCGCTGATGACGAGCTGATCGATACCATCGACGGGTATATGGATTTTGAGAAGCTGGGCGAAGACGCTATGACAGAGGATGGTGTACGGCGCACAGAATTCGGCCTTATTCGCCGGTGCAGCAGTCCCTTCTCAGAAGAAACGCGGGCGTTAGAAATGGGAGGCCTTTCCTGATGGCCCACGAAACCGATTTGCGCCGAGTAAAGCTGCTGGCGCACGCCCTCCTGGATGTGCGAATTCAACAGACTGCCTTTTCCCCCATGATTGTGAGCCACCCCTTCACGAACTCCGGAATTACCGCTCTCCGAAATGAAGACGGCAGCCTTTCCATGGTCGATCTGGTCAACAACGCAGATGACTGTACTAAATGGCGCAGTATAGTCGGGAAGCAAATCGACAGTGCCGAGAATGCCCATGAGGTCTTCGCTCTGCTGAATCCCCCTTATTACCTGACCTTCATCAAGTTCACCGCCGCTGCTCTTTCTGAGCAAGATTTGGGAAAGCTCTTATCAATCGCATGGACGCAGGAGGAGTGTCCAAACCAGGATTGCAATATCAGTAAAAGAGAACTGTTGGCTCTGTTCCGCTCCGTCTCCCCAGAATATCTTATGGACGAGGAGGAGCGGCAGGTGTATGAATCCATGGAGGACCCCGTGACCGTTTACCGTGGCGTAACGCCATACAACCAGAAGAATGTCAAAGCACTGTCGTGGACATTGGATCGTCAAACCGCAGAATGGTTCGCCCACCGCTTCGGCGAAGAAGGCACGGTGTACGAAGCGCAGGTCAAGAAAGAACATATCCATGCGTATTTTAGCGGAAGAAATGAGTCAGAGGTAATCGTAGACTCCATGTATCTGGAACAAATCACGGAGTCCCCAGAACCGCAATTTGATATGCAAATGACTTGAACAACACGAGGAGGACTGTAAATGAAAAAGAAAATCCTGATCACAGCAGCATCTCTGGCCGCACTGGGAGCTGCTGTCGCCGGCTATCTTCACTTCTCCGGCAAAACGGCTTTTGACCGTAGCTATTGCCGCTGAGTTGTGGTATGTTGTGTAGCTATACCAGCACGAAGGGAGTGAGAAAATGAGCAACAAAACGATTGCCGAGTTTTTGGAACATCATAAACAGTTCAGCCATTTCAGGCCCGCTTCTCGTGAGGAGGCGGGTCTCTTTTATTCGGAGCCGGACCAGGCGCTGGATGAGGCGCTGGGTACGGTTGGACATCTCCGCATGGATTTCGGCTCCGGGGGAAAAGAATTTTTCCACACCTGGTGGCCTCATAACGAAGATCAATTCAACACCGGAGAATTTAAGGACGACCTTCAGGAAGTGGTGGATGCCCTTCGTGCCGATGGTCCTTTGAAGGATCTGACCGCGATGAGCGCATACTGTCATCGGAACGGCGGAGCAATTACGCAGGACGGCCGGAGTTACGGCTACATTGCAGAAACAAAGCATTACCGCTACTGCCTGCGCTGCACCCCGTCCCCCGGCGATTACCAAGGATATCTCTACTGCTACGACCTGCGTCAGCAGCAGATGGCCCATCAGAACAAATCGATTGGCCGAGTGACATTCGCCAGCGGCGAGCAGATGGAGTATCTGGATGGAGAAACATATCTGGCGGCCATTCGGGAAGAATTACCCTATATGGCCACCACCGGATTCCGCTGCGAAACGCTGACGGATGACCCCGCCATCCGCAAGGCTGTGGACGACATCCTGCTGGACTGCGCTGGCGAAGCAAACCCTCGTCGGGAATGCAGCTACGGACTGACAGAAAAGGGCATGAAAGCGTTGCGGGATGCGGCTGACCCGTCGCTTCCGCACAGCTATAGCTGGTTTGTCATCACCGACTGCAATACCCAGGAGGAGCAGTTCCATCGGAATCTTACCTTGTCGGATGCCATTCGGATTTACAGTTCCAGCGACCGGCCTGAAAAGCGCATTGGCGTCACGAAGGATGGCATTGCCACGGTAGACCTTGTTCACACACAGGATGGTGAGCAGAGGCTCTTCGAGGACTATCAGAAGATGAACAGCTTTCAAAATGATCCTGAAATTCTGGCGGCGGTAGATTGTCTCCGGCAGGAGCTGGAGCCGCCCAACCAGGGCATGAATATAGGAGGAATGTAAATGGCGGTATCCAAGGAATGGCTGAGCTTCCTGCGGGAGCAGTATCCGGCAGGAACCAGAATCAAGCTCAGAGAGATGAAAGACCCGTATGCCCCGCTGTCCCCCGGCAGCACAGGTACCCTGAAATACATCGACGATATTGGCCAGTTCCACATGAAGTGGGACAATGGCAGCGGCCTCGCCCTGATTATTGGGGAGGACAGCTTCTCCGTGATCCCGCCGGAACTCACTACTCTGAAGCTGTATATGCCCCTGACAGCGGACCTCTATACCCGCAACGAGTATGGCGAGATGGAGGATGAAAGCACCCTGCTGGATGGCAAAATGCTGCGTGGCTACGAGGGGGACATTCTCAGTGCCCTGATCAAAAATCGTATGCCGGAGGAAACTGCGCGCGGCCTGATGCACTGGTACAGCGGAGATGACAGCGTCAACCGGAAAGTCCAATCCGCCGTGTTCACGGTCGAGGATCGAAACGGCCAGCTCTGGGGTGTGGCTGAATGCCGTGTGGCAGGGACCCTTACCCCGGAGGAGCTGACCAACCTGAAAGAGTACATCTCCGGACAGGCATCGGATGGCTGGGGCGAAGGCTTTGAGCAGCGGGACATCTGCATCGGTGATGACGAGCTGTATGTCCATCTGTGGAACTTCGACGATTGGAGCATCCAGACCGAGGACGAGTGCTTCTCCCCAAAACTTGCGGAAGGTCTGCCGGAGATGTGCTTCTCCACGCTGCAATCCACTGGCGAACTCATCTGCATCAAGAGAGGTGAAACCGGCTACTATCCGTCCCAGTGGAATACTGGGGACAAGGAGAAAAATGTGGAACTGGCTGACCAGCTGAACGAACAGCTGGGTGTGAATATGTGGCAGCGGCAGGCCATGGAGGTGGGCAGCATGTGTGGCTGGGATGTCCCCGGCGCTGACCCCGCCAAGTACCAGGAAGACTATGTACAAACCGGGGCCCCCGCCGAAGCCCAGCACAGCAGGTTCGGCGGGGAGAGGGGTTCCGGCGAAATGAGTGAGCCTTGTCCCCAGGACGAGGCGAAGGATATGGAGTACGGAACGACGATGGGAGGGATGACCCTTGGATAAGGTGTTTCGTGTGGAGCTGTCCGGAAATAAGGACCGTTGCTGTGAGCTGGAACTCCCCGCTGCCTACTACAGCTTTCTGGATGCGCTGGACAAGCTCCAGATGGCCCCCGGCGATAAGCCGAGATGGGAATTCCTCGAACACCACAGCTTTCCGTTCCTCCATGTCCATCTGGCCCATGAATGTGATCTCTATCAGCTCAATGCCCTGGCGACCGTCCTGGGCCAAATGAATGGCAGAGAGAGAACCGCATTCGAAGGGCTGTTCAACATGGAGGTGGCCAAGAAATACGGTCCTATCAGCGTTGCCACCATGATCGACCTGGCCTACAGCACAGACTGCTGCCATGTGGTCAAGGCTACAACGGATGAGCAGCTGGGCAGATTCTACGCCGAGAATGATTTCATCCCCGCCCTTGAAAAAGTCCCCGACTCCATCTTTGAGTATCTGGACTTTGAAATGCTCGGCAGAAAAGCCCGATTTGAGGAGGGCGGTGTCTTTGCAAGCAACGGATATGTCACACAGCATACCGAACTGAAACAGGTATATGAGACGCTGGATCTCATGCCTTCGGCTCCCTCCTATGCCATCCGCCTGCTGGCCGGAAGCTCGCCCATGGACTCCGATGGCCTGCCGGAAAAGCAAGTATGTCTGAACCTCCCCGCAACACAGAAGGCGCTGGATCATGTGCTGGAGGTGTGCGAAGCGCCTTCCTGGCGTGAGATGGTCTTCTGGGCAGAGGATGGCGCTGTGCCGGATCTTCTGGAGAATATGGATTGTGACAATATCCAGGAACTCAATGAACTGGCAAAGCACCTCAAATGCCGGGAAAACAGCGGAGAGCTTTCCAAACTGAAGGCGGTCATCCTTGCGACGGACTGCCACAATGTCGGAACCGCCATTCAGATCTCCGAGAACCTGGATGACTACCTGTTTGAGCCTGACCAGAGAAATCCTGAGGAGGTTGCATCCGAGGAGCTTCGGCTCATTGTGGATGAGCAATCCCTCTCGATTCTGAAGAAGCATGTCAGTCTCTACAACTATGGTCTGGATGTCATGGCCGCCAACAATGCTGTGCTGACTCCATATGGACTGGTACAGCGCAGAGATGGCAACGAGCTGCTCCAAGCCCAGGAACACCCGTCTGAGCGCAACGGAATGGAGATGATGCAGTGAACGCTCAACAGTCTGAACTCTTCGATTTGCTGGATGGCTTTGAGCTGACCAAATCCCAGCACGACTGGCTGGAACGGCGGTTTGAAAACATGACGGTAAAAGAAAGCCTCTTGTTCCGTGGGGCAATGCAGATCGAGCACCCCCAGATGACTGCCGATGTGATGCTGATTGCCAATCAGTTGGATCACTACGACCTGTTCTACGGTGCTGGAGACGATGCTCGGCTGGGTAAGTTCGTTATGGAGCAGATCCAGCGCCCCTCCTCTCAGGCCCGTGCATTCCTTGACCCGGAGAAAGTGGGGGCAGCTTACCGTCAGAAAGGCGGGAACACCTTCTGCGACGGGCACTTCATCAAGGTCACCTCTCTGATCGATCCGTTCCTGGACGGCGACCCGACGCTGAACCCCGACAAAGGTGACTACGGTATCCGGGTCAAGCTGGCAAGCCGCTCCAACACAGAAGGCGTGTGGGTTGGATTTCCGGACACCGGCGAGTATATGGATACCGCACACCCGGACGAACTTCTCCTGGCGCTGGACGCACTGGAGGTGGAGTCTTTGACCGAGTGTATCGCCGTGGATGTGGACTGCTGCCTCCCGCAACTGGAGGACATTCTCTCCCAATATAGCTCTGCGGCGGAGCTTGTCCGTCATGCCATCGACTTTGGCTATGCCTGGGGAGAACAGGGGCAAGGCGAACCCCGGTGGCTGGATAAATGGCAGGCTGTTATGGAGCTGGAGGACTGCCACCGTCTGGATTATGCCCTGGACCTGGCACAGAACCTCCACTGCTATCACTTCATGCCCCGTGACATGGAACTCACCGACTTCGGCAAAACGCTGGCGAAACAGGACGGCGTCTACCCCAAAGATGAACTGCTCGCCTCCTGCTTTGACGCAGAGAGCTATGCCAACCAGCGGATGAAGAACATGGGGTTGTCTGCCGCCGAGCATGGCTTCGTATCCTGGAACGGCACAGAACTGGTCTATGAGTACAGTCAGCCGGATATGGAGCCGACCATGTCCATGTGAGAAGCCGCCACACAGACCAGTCTTCGCCGCAACGGAGGTGATGAAATAAAAAATGAAATAGCCTGAACACCACAGGGGCCGTTACCCGAATCGGGACGAACGGCCCCTGATTTTTTGCGCTCTTTTCGGGTAACAGCCCCGGAAAGGAGTCCGCATGACCACGACAACGGATAACCCCATCGCCGAGTACCTGAAGACCTATCACAAGGGAGCGCAAAGCGTCGTATCCAGCCGGGAGCTGGAGGCGGCTTTCCATATCCGAGGCCCCGACCTGCGCCGGTTGATCAACAGCCTGCGTGGAGATGGCATCCCCATCTGCAGTTCTGACTCCGGCTATTACTACGCCGGTACTGAGGAAGAACTGCAGAGAACCATCCGGCAGCTCCGGAGCCGGATCAAGAAGATCGCCCATGCGGAACGCGGTCTCACCAAGGCGCTGGAGCAATCCACCGACAGCGGACAGATATCCCTTCCGCTGGAGGGCGGTGATACCGCTTGAAAAGCTTCATCCCCTGGGTGGGCGGTAAAAGCAAGCTGCTGTGGCTGATCCGAAAGCTGTCTCCCTCGCGGTATTCCCGTTTTATTGATGTGTTCGGCGGCAGCGGCACAGTAACCCTGAGCCGCCCCATCCAGCCGGGATGTATGGAGGTCTACAACGACTTCAACAGCGACCTGACCAACCTGTTCTGTTGTGTCAAAAACAGGACCATGGCGCTCCTGCTGGAGTTGGGGTTTCTGCCGCTGAATACACGCGACGATTTCAATGTGCTGTATAAGTTCTTCTCCAAAGAGGAATTCACCGATGACTATCTGAAAGAGGAGCTGGAGCTGACGGAGCGGTATCTGGAGCTTCCGGATGCTGAGACCATCCAGAGAATGATGCTGGAACGAGCGCCTCGCGGTGATGTACGGCGCGCTGCCGACTTTTTCAAGCTGATTCGATACAGCTTCAGCGGCGGCGCCAAGTCCTTTGCCGGAAAATCCTGCGATATCCGCCGTTTCTTCTATCTGATTTGGGAGTGCTCCCGCAGGCTGGCAAATGTCGTCATCGAAAACAAGGACTGCGTAGAAATCGTCCACCAGTACGACCGGCCAGACGCATTTCTTTATTTTGATCCGCCCTACTACGATGCAGAGGACTGTTATGCGGCGGTGTTTCCCAAGGAAGATCATCAGCGTCTCCACGACGCTCTGCTGGAGTGTAAGGGATATGTCATGGTGTCCTATAACTACTGCCCATTCATCGTGGAGCTGTACAAGGAGTTTTATATCTTCTACACCACTCGCCCCAACAGTATGTCTCAGAAGGCCGGAAGCGAATATGAGGAGATCGTCATCACCAACTACGACCCCCGCCGCCACGATTCCGCAAGGCATTGGCAGCTCAACCTTTTCAACCTGTCTGCCGCGGACGAGGAGGAAGGAAAATACACCCTGATCCGCGAACCAACAAAAGAACTCAGACAGAAAACGGAGGAATGAACATGACATTTATCAAGTACACCAACGACGGCAAGGCCGTCATCCAGCCCGCCGCCCTGACCTTAAGCGGCCTGGACAGAGAGGAAACGCTGGAGATGCACACCTTGGAAAACGCCATTGTCCTGCTCAAGCCTGATATGGAGCCTGTGGAGAAAGCCGCCGCCATGATGACGGTGATGCGGCTGGCCCACAGTCTGTGGGAGGATATGCTGGCCGACTGGGAGAACCAGGAGGACGATGAGGATATGTGCGACGGCTGCCATGGCTGCGATGAAGACATGCTCCCCATCCCCGCCGAGGCCTTTGAGGATGCCGATATCCTGTACGACAACCTCCGTGTGATCAGCGTGGACGGCGCTGTCCTGGTGGTATCCGATGACCGCAAGACCGCATGGAGCGAGGCGTTGACCAAAGCGATCCTTGAAAGCGAGAAAGCCAATGACTAAGGATCACGCCTACCTCTACCTCAGTTCTTTCTCCGAGGCCAAACGGCAAAACGAGGTGGCGCTCTGGCGGGCAAGCCACTTGGAGAACATTGCTTGCAAGCAGGCCATCGAGGAGTCCATTCGCCGGGGCTTTGATGGGATGCACCTGGACCGTGACTGCGCCAGAAGCGTCATCGACAAGTTTGGATTCAAGCGTGTGGGGTGGGTGTTGTCCGCCACACTTCAGCAAAAGCAGTATGATGGACGATTCAGCCCTCAAAACAAAACATGGGCCGCATCCACCTTCATTCCTCCCAGCGACCGCAATTACGAGTTTGCGGTGGAGAGTCACCCCGCTGTGCTGGACGGCTTCGTCAACGCCTTCCGGGAAGCGCAGGCAGAGCTGAAGCTGTTCAACGGCTCCCACTGCGACGATATGACCGGACAAGAGCTGGAAGGCAAGGTGCTGGTCATGAGTCCGTTCACGCTGAAGGAGTCCTATTGGGCGCCGGAAAATCAGCTCTGGCTGGCCACCGGCGGCTTTGGCTGCGTACCCACTGCCGCAGGCAGAGCGGTATACGCCACCTGCCTTGGCGATGGAGAGCAGACACGCTGGAATCGCAGCGACTTCATCGGCATTCTCCGGGAGGAACATCTCCCCGACTGGGCCAGAGAGCGTCTGGAGCAGCTCCGGCAGGAAGCTCCCGCCGCTCCCGAAATGAGTCATCCATCCATGTAAAGAAAGGAGATCCGTCACATGGCAACACCGAAGAAAAAGCAGCAGGAAATCCCCACGCCCCAGGTGGAAGCACGAATCGACCGCCTGGTGGATGGGGATTTCAAGACCAAAGCCTATGCCAGTGCCACCATCGGCGGCGCCTTTGCCGTCCACGGCATCCGGGTCATTGAGTCCGACAAGGGGCGCTTCATCTCCATGCCCCAGGAGTCCTACAAGAAGAATGGCGAAACCAAATACAACGACACCTTCCACGCCATCACCGCCGAGGCCCGGACCGCACTGGTGGAGGCAGTCAACGACGCTTACGAGCAGAAGCTCCAGGAGCAGCAGGAGCAGAAAAGCGACGCTCCTGAGCAGGCCATGAGCCAGCAGATGTAACCCGGCTGTCCGGAAGGAGGTGATGCACCCTGATTCGTTTCACAGTAGACAACCAAAACCGCCTGATCTTCTATGGCAATATGGTGGGCTATGTAAAAGACAGCACCGCCGTTGTGGACGAAATGTTCCAGACCGATGAGCTGTCCCGTTATCTGGCCAGAATGAACCTGGCTCCCCAGTGGGAGGAGGGCGTATTTGACCGCCTGACTGCCGGTGAGGTACCCGGTGAGGAGCTGGGCCAGCCGCAGAAAGGCTGCCGCATCTGGCAGCTCCGAAAAGATGTGGATGTCACCATGCGTTTCATCGGATATGAGGATCTGGTCAAAAAGTTCGGAGAACCGGACGCAGACAACTACACGCAGGTATTCGATGGCGATCTGGGAACCAATGATCTGGAGCGGATCTATGCCATCTGCAGGGATAGTCCTCCTCCCGGATACCAGGGATACCGAATGGCGCTGTCCGATGTGGTGGAGCTGTACGACGCTTCCGGCAGCGAGTTTTATTACTGCGACCGGGTGGGCTTCCGCCCCATCCAGTTCAACCAAAGTCAGGAGCAGACAGAATGTATCGAAATGACCATGTAGGCCGGACGATGGGCAATCGTCCGGCTTTTGCTTTGCCAGGGCGAGGTCGCAGCCCTCCCGCATTAGGAAGCCTGAGACCGAACCTGCATCATCAAATCATCCACTAATATTCAAAATCCATTTACTTATAGGAGGAATTTATTTTATGAAGAAGCTGTTTAAGAACATCGCCAACACCGCCAAGACTACCGCCGCCAACTGCAAGTCTTCCATCGCCGCTTTCCACAGCCGTGCTGTCAGCAACAACGCCGGCGAGGGCTACATCGATACCGCTGTCAAGGTGCTGATCGCCGTCGTTCTGGGCGCCCTGGTGCTGGCCGGTCTGTATGCTGTGCTGAACGACACCGTCATGCCCACCGTCACCCAGCGGATTCAGGAGATGTTCAACTACGCAGGCTGATGCTCTGGGTACAGGCACTGGTCTTCTGCGGCGGGCTTGTTTATGCTGCCGTGGACGACCTGAGAACCAGAAAGGTCCATGATATCGTCTGCATCGCAATCGCTTTGGCGGGGCTGATCACCATCAGCCCCGCCTCCCTTTTGGGGGCACTGCTGGCAATGGCCCCATTCTACCTCTGTGCAGGTCTCGGCCTGATGGGGGGCGGCGATTGGCGGTTAGCCGCCGCCGTAGGATTTGTTCTGGGAGTTGACCGGGTAATTACAGGCTTGTGTTTTATGGCTGCTGCGCTCCTTTTCACTTCCTTTGCCATGCGGGTGATTCCAGCACTGCGGGAGGGCGCATCGGCAAAACAGCCGCTGGTTCCGTATTTCGCGGTGGCTTTCATCCCCGCATATTTCTTATAAGGAGGCTCGTATGAAAATTTTCCGTAACCGCACCGTGGTCGGTGTGCTGTGTATCCTTCTGGCGCTCCTCATCTGCTTTGGAGTAACGCCCCTGTTCAGCCGCAGCGCCAGTGAGAAGGCTGAGATCATCCGCGTCACCGCCGATATCAAGGAGGGCGATGAGATCACTGCTGAGATGGTGCAGACTGTGGAGGTGGGCGCCTATAACCTGCCTTCCGGCATTATGACAGACAAGGATGACGTCATTGGCAAGTACGCCACTGCCGACCTGAAGGTGGGCGACTACATTCTGGACAGCAAGCTCTCTTATGAGCCCGCAGCCGAGAATGCCTATCTGTATAATCTGGACGGCACCAAACAGGCTATCTCGGTCACCATCAAGAGCTTTGCCACCGGCCTTTCCGGCAAGCTGGAAAGTGGCGACATCGTCTCCGTCCTTGTGGCCGACTACAAGGGTATGGGCGAAACTGTGATCCCGCCCGAGCTGCAGTATGTTGAGGTCATCTCCGTTACCGCTTCCTCCGGCTACGATGCCAACACCGGCGAGGCTGTTGAGGATGAAAAGGAGCTTCCCTCTACCGTTACGCTCCTGGTGACCACCGAGCAGGCAAAGGTACTGGCCGGACTGGAACAGGAAAGCGAACTGCATCTGGCTCTGGTCTACCGTGGCGCACCTGAGAATGCGGATGAATTTATTGCGGCGCAGGACGCTCTGATCGAGGAACTGTACGCCGAGCCGGAGGCCGAGAAGGGCGCTGAAAATGCGGAAAGCGCTGAAACCGTGGAAAGCGAGGGCGCTGATCCTGCTGCAGAGAGCGAGGCGGCTGGAGAATGAATTTCATCAAAGGAAGCCTGTTTCGTCGAAACACTGAACCGGAGGAATTGGAACCTGTTGTGGAGTCCGGTGGCGGCGTTCTCGCCGTGTGGGGAAGCCCCGGCTGCGGCAAAACCGTAACCGCGGTGAAGATCGCAAAGCATCTGGCGTCCCAGAAGAAAAATGTGGCACTGCTACTCTGTGACATGACTGCCCCCATGATGCCCTGCATCTGCCCGCCCTCTGAGCTGGAGTGTGACAAATCCCTGGGCAGTATCTTTGCGGCCCAGCGTATCTCCGTCAACCTCATCAAGCACAACCTGACCACCCACAAAAAGATATCCTATCTGACCATGCTGGGGCTGAGAAAGGGCGAGAATGAGTACACCTATGCGGCTTGTACCAAACAACAGGCCGAGGAACTCATCCGCGGTCTGCGTGAGATCGCTCCCTATGTGGTCATCGACTGCTCCAGCTATATCGCCAATGACATCCTCTCCGCCGTGGCGCTCATGGAGGCCGACAGCGTCCTACGGCTGGCCAACTGCGACCTGAAATCCATCGGCTACCTGTCCAGCCAGCTCCCGCTCCTCCGGGAACTGCACTGGGACGAGGACAAGCAGTATAAAGCCGCGTCCAATATTAAGCCCCTGCAGGCTGCCGACCGCATCGGTCAGGTGCTGGGCAGCGTTGCTTTCAAGCTGCCGTACTCTCAGGAACTGGAGGAGCAGTATCTGGAGGGGACGCTTCTGAATGACCTGTCCATGAAGGACAGCAAGGCGTTTCGCCGGGAGATTGAGAAAATCTGTAAGGAGGTGTTCTGATGCTTGGCGACAGAAGAAACCACTCGTTATTCGCCCCCGCCGCGGCCACCTCCGTACCGGAGTCAAAGCCGGAACAGGCCGAGGTGCATGACATCGCCTTTGAGGAGGATACCGGCCGGTCCATCTTTGCGGAAAGCAAAGTGGCGCCCAAGGCAAGCGACCTCTTCTTCGCTCCCCTGGACAAAGGGATGCCTTTTGCAGAGGTACTCAGTCAGGTGCAGTCCTACCTCTCCGGTACCTATGCCACTCTGATTACCGACAGCGGCGATGAGGCCAAGGAGCAGATGAAGCGCCGCATTGCCCGATACCTGCAGGACAACCGTATGGCTGTGGATGGCATGACTCAGGGCGAGCTGGTCGATGCCCTGTATACGGAAATGGCCGAGTACGGCTTCCTCACCAAGTACATCTTTGCAGACGGCATCGAGGAGATCGACATCAATTCCTGGCGTGACATCGAGATTCAATATTCCGATGGCCGCACCGTCAAGCTGGATGAACACTTTGACTCGCCGGACCATGCAGCCAATGTCATCCGCCGTATGCTGCAGAACTCCGGCAAGGTGCTGGACAACGCCAGTCCCATCATTACCTCCCGTCTGGCCAAGAACATCCGTGTTTCGGTCATCAAGACCCCGGTGCTGGACGAGGATGCAGGTGTTGCGGCCTCCATCCGAATCGTCAATCCCAAGAATCTGACCAAGGAGGACTTTGTGGGCAGCGGAACTGCTACGGAGGAAATGCTGGACTTTCTGTCCGCCTGCCTGCGCTATGGCGTGTCCATCTGTGTGGCTGGTGCCACCAGCTCCGGCAAAACCACCGTGGCTGGCTGGCTTCTGTCCACTATCCCTGACCGCAAGCGAATCTTCACCATCGAGGACGGCTCCCGTGAGCTTCAGCTCATTCGGGAGCAGAACGGCAAGGTGGTCAACTCCGTTGTTCACACCCAGACCCGTGACAGCGAGAATGAGCGCCAGCGCATCGACCAGATCGCACTGCTGGACATTGCCCTTCGTTTCAACCCCGACATCATCGCGGTTGGTGAGATGCGCGGCCCGGAGGCCAATGCTGCCCAGGAAGCCGCCCGAGTCGGTGTAGCCGTTCTCACCACCATCCACTCCAGCTCCAGCGAGGGTACCTATCGGCGCATGGTGTCCCTGTGCAAGCGGGCCGTGGATACCCCCGACGATACACTCATGGGCTATGTCACCGAGGCGTATCCCATCGTGGTCTACTGCCGCCAGCTGGAGAACAAACAGCGCCGTATCACCAATATCTCCGAGTGCGAGATCCTGCCGGACGGAAGCCGCAGGCTCCATAAGCTCTATGAGTACAACATCACGGAAAACCGTCTGGAGGGCGACCGTTTTATCATCGAGGGACATCACCAGAAGTGCGAGGAGCTGTCGGAAAGCCTGCAGCGCCGCTTCATCGAAAACGGTATGTCTCGCAGTGAGCTGGAGCAGTTTATCCAGAGAAAGGAGGCATCTGCGTGACAACCATCCAACTGATTGCCTGTGTGGGCATGATCGCCGGGCTTTTTATGGTGCTGAACATCTCTCCCAGCGAGCTTTGCGACAGCATCTTCTCCAGACTGACGGCAGCTCCCGGCAGCATCCGCGCAGACATCAATGAGACAACCAAGCGGAAAAAGGCCGGTTTCTTTCGTCGGGAGATCACGGAAGCCCAGGCGGTATTGGCCGCATCCGGGCGGGAGGGAAAATTCCCCATGGTGTGCATGGCCTCCCTGGTGCTGTTTGCCCTTGGCGCCTGCACTGCCATCCTTGCCGGGAACGCCTTCCTCGTCCCCGTACTGGCAGTGGGCTTTATGCTGCTTCCATTCTGGTATGTCAAGCTGACGGCCGGAGGCTTCAAAAAGGATGTGGCCGCAGAGCTGGAAACGGCGCTGTCGGTCATCACCACCGCATACCTGAGAACGGAGAACTTCCAGCAGGCCGTAGAGGAAAATGTCCGCTACCTGCACCACCCGGTGCAGGAGGTGTTCCAGCGGTTTCTCACCCGCATCAAGCACATTGACCCGGATATGGATGCCGCACTTCATGACTTGAAATATGCCATCGACAACGAGGTATGGCAGGAATGGTGTGAAGCTGTTTCTGCCTGCCAGACAGACCGCAGCCTGAAAAGCACCCTGACTCCCATCGTCAGCAAGCTGTCGGATATGCGGGTAGTCAACGGAGAACTGGAAAATCTGGTATACGGCCCCCGTAAGGAATTCGTCACCATGGCAATTCTGGTGCTGATCAATATCCCGCTGGTACGCTTTATCAACACGGATTGGTATCACACCCTGGTGGATACCATCCCCGGCCAGATGGTCATCGCCGTCTGCATCGCCGCTGTATTCGTGTCCTTTGCTTTTGTGGTGAAACTGACACAGCCCATCGAGTATCGGAGGTGAGGAAATGGGCGCACTTTTATTTCTGTTCGGCGCCGCATTGGCCGCCGGACTGTATTTTGTCCTTGCCGACCTGCTGAAAATCCCTCGGCTGGCTACGGAACGCGCGCTCATCTCTGCTGGGCGGCGGGAGCGTAGTCTGGTCAAATCTCTGGAAGCATTGATTCTCGGCTGGGCATTGAAGCTGGCCCCACTGATCCGGATGGATGAGTACAAGTACCGGCGGCTGGAGAACAAGCTCACAGCGGCGGGGCTGGATATGACCCCGCAGGTCTACACGGCCTACTCGCTTCTGAAGCCCTGCCTGATTCTGCTTGGCATCATCCCGTGCCTGCTGATTCTGCCCATCCTAAGTCCCCTCATCGTGGTGCTGGCTGTTCTGACCTGGTTTAAGGAGAGCCGCCGTGCTGACGAGCTGGTCAAAGCCAGAATGGAACTGATCGAGGGCGAGCTACCCCGATTTGTCGCCACCATCCATCAGGAGCTGGCGGCCAGCCGGGATGTGCTGCGGATTCTGGAAAACTACAAGAAACACGCCGGACCGGACTTTGGTCGGGAGCTGGATGTGCTGACAGCGGATATGCGGTCCTCCTCCTATGAGGCAGCGCTCATCCGATTTGAGGCCAGAATGGGCTCAGCCATCATTTCGGACATCGTCCGCGGTCTCATCGGCATTCTGCGTGGCGACGATGGCAGGATGTATTTTCAGATGCTCTCCCACGATCTGAAAGCGCAGGAACTGCAGCGGCTCAAAGCCAAGGCCGCAAAAATCCCGCCCAAAATCCGAATATTCAGCTTTATCATGCTCGTGTGCTTCATGATGACCTACATCGTCATCATCGTGTACCAGATCGCCAACTCCCTGGGGAGCCTGTTCTAAAGGAGGTCGCCATGAGAAAATTACTGAAACGGCGCTCCGGCGAAGGCTATATCGATGTGTGCGTTCTTGTGGTGTGTGCCATGCTGGTGCTGGCACTGGTCGTCCGTGTGCTGCCGGTCTATATCACCAAGCAGCAGCTGGACACCTATGCCGTGGAGCTGGTGCGTGAGGCAGAAATTGCCGGCCAGGTCGGTACGGAAACTACTCGCCGTGCGGCGGCTCTTACCGACAGCACCGGGCTTGACCCCGACATCCGGTGGTCCACCACCGGACGAATCCAACTCAACGATGAGGTCACTGTGACCCTGACGCTGGAAACGGATATCGGCCTCTTCGGGGGGCTGGGCTCATTCCCCATTACACTGACTGCGGAAGCCACAGGCAAGTCGGAGGTGTACTGGAAGTGAACAGCGTGCCGCTGTCCCCAGTTCGCGCACCAGGAACCAAAACGAACGGGCCTGTATGCCCACGATGAAAGTTGGTGAAACCATTGAAATGCAAGCAGATTTTTCGCCGTCGCTCCGGCGAGGGCGCCCCCATGATTCTGGCCATTGTGCTGGTCTTGCTGATGCTGTTCTGCGCTGTAGCAGAATTCTGCCGGATATGGATCATCGCCCAAGGCGTGAAAGAAGCCGCACAACAGGCAGTGATTTCCACCGTCAATGACAATTATGACGATGTGTACCACGCCGTGCGGGAGGGCTATGCCGCCGGATGGTATCCGGATGGCACAGGTCGCTGGGATGAGAGTATTGACACCGGCGATGTATATGGTCAGCTTTCCGAAACCCTGGGTTTGGAAAATGCAGCACAGGGTTACCAGAAGCTTTCAGGTGGAGAGGTGGAGTACACGATCTCCGGTTTGTCTGTGGAATTGGAGAACAACGGCCTTAGCTCTGGTCAGAGCGAGGGTTACACCGCCGAGGTTGAGATTCAGCTGGAGGTTCCGGTGCGCTTTCTCGGAAACCTTCTGCCCTCGGCCAGCATGACTTTGCACACGGAGGCGAATTATATACCGCTCTTCTAAAAAGGTTACTCCTTTTCAATAGACTTCCATGAAAAGATGTGGTATTGTCCACTTAACAAGGAAAAGGTTCAAGGAGGTATGCACTATGACAGAAAAGACGAAGAAAATTATCCTCATCTCCATCGGTTGCCTGCTCTGTGTGGCCGTTGCGGTTGGAATCGCCACCCGGTTCAGCGGAAACGCCGAAGTTCCTTCCGGCATGGTATCCGATGAGCCGGCACAAAACGGCGACCCGGATGTGAATATCAACAGCGACGGCCAGACGGATATGGACATCCAGGTGGAGACACCGGATGAATCCAAAACAGATCCCGCCCAAGGTGCTGACTCCAGCGGCCTGGAGCAGACGATCCAGGCCGACCCGGTCAAACCGGAGCAGCCTGAAAAGCCGGAAGCCCCCGCCGGAACCTCGACTCTGCCGGAGGATCACGATGCAGAAGATGTACCGGAGGAGGAACGCAAAACTGAGGATGAGGAGCCGCCCACGTATGAGGAGCAACCCACAGTCAGCCCCACCGAAACGGAGCCTGCTGCCGGAAGCACCAACAGCGCCGGTCAGGTCTATGTACCCGGCTTCGGCTATGTGGAAAACAGCGGTGCCAACGAGGGTGGTACTCTGGACGATATGTATGAAAACGGAAATAAGATTGGGATCATGGGTGGAGAATAACATCTTCACTTGCCCACGGCGCAGTCGGAAACGGCTGCGCTATTTTTTTGCAGAAAGGAGTCCTGCATGAGAAAAATTCTTGCACTCTTTTTGTCTCTTGCCCTTCTTGTGGGAGCGTCCATGCCTGCATTTGCCGCCACCGGCGAGGGAAATATCGACGGCGGTGGCGGCAATATGGGCAATGGTAATTCTTCAAGCTATTGGAATCCCGGCATGGATGGCGTGAGAGTTACTGTGATAAACGCAGAAAGCCATGCCATTGTGACAACGCCTGTCGATCTTACCAACAAATCCCCCTCGACTGGCATCATCCATTTTGGGAAGGTCTGTAAACTGACCTATAACAGTGGGAGATCGCTTTCGCCGGTTGTGGGTGGTTATTCGTATCGAAATCCCTCTCAAAGTTTGCCCCGCATCATTTCCTCCGGCAGCTATCCGGCCAGCATTGATGCTATCCGCAGCTACTTCACAGATGAGCAGGTCATTCGTTCTTTAGCGGGTTATGTCGGCATGAACTTCGACACTCTGATCAATGGCGACTACAAAATCGTCATTGAGCCGATTGCATACCTGAATTACGACGGACAGCAGTTTGCAATGACTGCCACCGAAGCCGCTCTCTATGACCAAGTAGTTAGTGGTGATCTCCGATACTGGATGGGCTCATTGACCCACCAGAACCTGCCGCTGGCCATCTTTCTGGAGGAAGCCGACCTTGGGTATCCCGCCTGGTCGGGCAGTACCACCAGCAAGGCAAGCAATGAACAGATCATTTCCTCGCTGGGCATTGGCATCGTTCGCTTCAACGATGAGCTGAAACCACCGGATGTCAATGAGTTTGACTACGAATACCGGGTAGATACCGATGTGATCACTTCCGTGGAGGTATCCGGTGGGCAGTCTGACCCGGACAATCCGGTTACTGTGCAGTTTATAATCGAAGGCAATACCTATACGGTCAGCAATGTCTATTACCCGGAGGGAGACAGCCAACTGGTCTGGGTGAAGTGGCATACGCCGGATGAACCCTGCGTCTGTACTATTCGAGTTAGAGTCCAGGGTGGTGGTACAGCCCAAAGCACCATCACCGCCAACATTGTGGATCTGGACGGCAACGATCCCCCCAATCCTGTGGCTGATGACCGAAACGACGGTTTTACCCTTGTGAGTATTCCGGAGAAAGAAGAAGTGACCTCTACCTCCTGGGGTATCTGGTCTCCCTGGTGGCAGGAGAACTGGGTTTGGGTCGAAAACTGGGAGAAATGCTGGCATACGGATCGGTGGACAGACAGCGAAGGCAAGTCCCACACCGATCGTTGGTACCACTGGGTGGACAACGGCTGGTGGGAGGATCAGGGCTGGTGGGAGTTTGATTATAATGGCTACTCCGCCAGCCTGTCTGCTTCCATGACTATTACACCGGATGGTATGTCACCGACAGCAAGCGCCACGATGGCGAAAAGCGGTTACGGCATTCAACAAGCTGTGACCGCCAATGTCAGCACTACCCAGAGTTCTGCTGTGACTGCGGCGCAAAATGCCGTGACCTATTTCCCAGAGTTCAACTACGAAGGCTTCTGGCGGCTCCTTGACCGAAGCATCAGTGGCAAGCGCTCCAGCTTTGCTTTTAAGAATAACCCCTACAGTACTTATAACAGGCCGACCCATTTCACCCCCATCTGGTATCCCGATGGAAGCTATACGCCGTACACCTGGCTTCTGGACTGCTGGACACCGGCAGGAATGTTGTCCATAAATCTCACGGATTCCATTCAGATTTCGGGTGACCTCTGGGAAGACTGGCATATCGCCCCCACAAATTAACAAAACACACAATGGAGGTTAATCTATGCGTAAATTTAACTGCAAACGCCTGGTTGTTATGATGGTCGTGGTGCTGGCCATGGTCTGCCTGACGGCAACCACGGCCTTTGCCGCAGGGACCGGAGATGTGGCCGGTGCCGTAGAGAGCACCTGGACCACTGCATCCGCCCAGATCAAGACTGTGGTCAATAATGTGGTGTTTCCCGCCATCGACCTGATCCTTGCGGTGTTCTTCTTTGCCAAGCTGGGCACCGCTTATTTTGAGTATCGGAAGTCCGGTCAGTTTGAGTGGGCGGCTCCGGCCATTCTGTTTGCCTGCCTGGTGTTCACTCTGACGGCTCCCATGTATCTCTGGGACATTGTGGGCATCTAAGGAGGGCATATGAACTTTTTTGAGCAAGAGCTTCACAAGATCGTTGCCCCGAAGTATCCGGATGCCACTTATGTGGGCCGGGCCTGCTATGTGCGCCTGGATGAGTTGAATCGGGCAAAGATTCAGTTCGTCACAGGAATTGTGGCAAATCAATACCATGGCCTTCGCATCTCCATTCTGAATCGGAACGAAGGCCAGGTGGATGCGCTGCTCCTGAATCTTTCCGACATCCTCGGCAAAAAGCATACCAGCAACCCGAACTTCAAAAGCGGGATCACCCCCTACATCTGGGATGACTATGGGAAAGCGGATTGGTATGTCTACCATCCCAACAGCCGGGACTATCAGCAGCTCACGGAGGCGGTGTCGGACTATCTGGAGGTGTTTCAGGAGCAGACCCAGACGGATATCCCCCAGTGGCAGCAGACCATGTAAGTAAGTGACCCAGGGGCCGTACCAACTGTACGGCCCCTGGGCCTTTATCCCAAGCAGTTGGTGCGGCCTCGCCCCGAAAAGAGGTGAGCGAACCATTGTTTATTTGGGATTTTGTTGCCGATACCGTCCTCGGTCAAATCGTTGACTGGATCTATGGCCAGGTCATGGGCTTCCTCGGAAACTTCTTTGCCGAGATGGGGAATATGGGCGTCGAGCTGTTCGAGATGAGCTGGGTACAGAGCGTTGTATTGTTTTTCTCCTATCTGGCCTGGGCGCTCTACGGTACCGGCCTGGTGGTGGCCTGTTTTGAATGTGGCATCGAATACTCCTCCGGCAGAGGAAATGTCAAGGAGATTGCCCTCAACGCCATCAAGGGCTTTATGGCGGTAAGCCTGTTTACCGTGGTACCGGTTCGGCTCTATGAGCTTTCCGTCACGCTGCAGGCCAGCCTCACCGCAGGAATTACTGGATATGGGACCTCCATTGGCGAGGTGGCGACTGAGATTGTCGACACACTCAGCGGAGTAGATTCTCTGACAGGCATGACATCCGGCTCATACTTTGGATTTGCATCCATCACCAGCCCGATCATGCTGCTGTTCTGTATTATCTTGATGGCCTATGCGGTGATCAAGGTATTCTTTGCAAACCTGAAGCGCGGCGGTATTCTTCTGATTCAAATTGCGGTAGGCAGTCTCTATATGTTCAGCGTGCCCCGTGGCTATACCGACGGCTTCATCCAGTGGTGCAAGCAGATCATCGGCCTGTGCCTGACCGCTTTCCTGCAATCCACCATATTGATAGCCGGATTGATGGTGTTTAAAGATAATGCGCTTCTGGGCCTTGGCCTGATGCTGTCCGCAGGTGAGATCCCCCGCATCGCCGGCACCTTCGGTCTGGACACGACTACCCGTGCCAGCATCATGTCCGCAGTCTATACTGCCCAGGCTGCAGTCTCCACCACAAGAACTATCGTACAGGCGGTAGCCAAATGAAAACGCTGACCATGGGCAGCCTGTTTGACGGGATCGGGGGATTCCCGCTGGCCGCTATTCACAACGGCATTGTTCCTGTATGGGCCAGCGAAATCGAAGCGTTCCCTATTGAAGTGACCCGGCTTCGATTCCCCGATATGGTCCATGTAGGCGATATTACAAAACTCGACGGTGCGGAGCTGCCGCCAGTTGATATCATCTGCGGCGGCTCTCCCTGTCAGGACTTGTCTGTTGCCGGAAACCGTGCCGGTCTCTCCGGTGCGCGCTCCGGCTTGTTCATGGAACAGGTCAGACTTGTAAAGGAGATGAGAAATGCAGAACGATTACGAAACAGGACAGCTCTCGATATACGACCTCGATTCATGGTGTGGGAGAATGTTCCCGGAGCTTTCTCCAGCGGAACCCCCAAAGGTGAGGACTTCCGGATCGTCCTCGAGGAGATCGCCAGAATTAAAGTCGGTGGTGTTTCAGTCCCTCGACCTGACACCGGGCGCTGGGAATCTGCTGGGCGAATCGTATTGGGAACTGATTTCTCCCTGGCGTGGCGATGCATTGACGCTCAATACTGGGGTGTCCCCCAGAGAAGAAAAAGAATCCGCAAATTGCAATAACAAGTTGGACACCCCGTGGTAAAAACCTTGGTCACGGA
>ERZ1027237.242-NODE-242-length-28369-cov-5.412376_pt1 | contig 28369 bp, 32 predicted proteins | sample MGYA00519264_ERZ1027237 | MGnify/ENA primary metagenome ERZ1027237 (study PRJEB26926, sample SAMN06164640) | human gut metagenome | biome: ENVO:00009003; feature: ENVO:2100002; material: ENVO:00002003 | host: Homo sapiens | place: USA | collected 2012 ...
ATACAAGCAGCTGGAAAAAGAATGCTTTGCGGAGCTTGCAGGTTCGGAAATTTCGGCAGTAAATGTACTGACAAAAATGCTTCGTCTGTCTCAGGTCACAGGCGGTCACCTCACCAATGACGAGGGAGATTGCAATGCTGTCAGCACAGCAAAACTGGATGCTCTGTCCGATATTCTGGACACCATGCTTGCAGAAGAAAAAAAGCTGGTCATTCTGGCAAGGTTTGTCCCAGAACTGGACGGCATTCAGGAACTGCTGAAACGAAAACAGATTGGCTATGCGTCTGTGCGTGGCGGTGTTTCTAACCGTGCCGAAGAAATCCGGAGATTTCAGGAAGATGCAGACTGCTGTGTATTTGTTGGGCAGATCGCAGCGGCAGGTCTGGGCATCACACTTACCGCAGCATCCACCATGGTGTTCTACAGTCTGGACTATTCCATGTCTAACTTTGAACAGGCAAAAGCAAGAATCCATCGAGTTTCTCAGACAGAAAACTGTCTGTATATTTATCTGACTGCAAAACATACAGTCGATACAAAAATCCTTCGTGCTTTGCGGGATAAGGCAGATCTGGCGAAAATGCTGGTGGATGATTACCGAAACGGAATCAATCCATTTCAGGAAGGAGTTTGAAATGCAAACACAGAACATGTATGAACTGGCGGAGCAGCTAAAACAACTCCGTGAGAAAAAGAAGAATGCAGAACAGCGATTGAAAGAAATGAACGCTGAAATTGAACAGGCAGATTATCAGCTTTCTATGCTGATGGCAGAAACAGAAACACAGAATTTCACGCGTGCCGGAACGACGTTTGCTCTGACCACCAAAACCCGTGCTTCTGCCATGGCAGGGCGGAAGGAAGAACTGTATGCAGCTCTGAAAGAAAACGGCTACGGTGATCTGGTCTATGAGACTGTCAACGCCAACAGTCTGTCAGCTTTTGTCAAAGAGCAGATCGCAGAAAATCAGAATACTGTACCAGAGTGGCTGAGCGGTCTTGTCCATGTCTATGAGCAGACCGCTGTGTCTGTCCGTAAATCCACAAAATGAAAGGAATCAGAACTATGAAAAATGAAATGATGGAAACCAACCAAACAGGCTTCCTTGCTCTGCAAGACTTTGATCTTGCTGATGTGATGTGTGCAGAAATGGACGGCTTGTCCGCAGCATTTGAACGAGTCAAGATCCCGTCCGGCGGCGGTGTGATGTTTGAAATCCCCGGTGAGAATCCGGAGGAACCGGACACGGTAAAACCGTTTTCCGCTGTGATCCTCTATCAGCATTCTTTGAATGCCTACTACCAAAGCGAATATCAGGGCGGCTCCAATCCACCGGACTGCGGCAGTTTTGACGGGCACCATGGGGAAGGAAATCCCGGCGGCAGCTGTGATTCCTGCCCGCTGAATCAGTATGGATCTGGAAAGAACGGTGCAAAAGCCTGCAAGAACCGCCGTCGTCTGTATCTGCTTCGGGAGGGCGATATTTTTCCGGTAATTCTGTCTCTACCTACCGGTTCTCTGAAGTCCTTTACTCGTTATCTGATGCGTGTGATCCCCAAATACAAGAATTCCAATGCTGTGGTAACAAAATTTACACTGAAAAAAGCAGTCAGCGGCACTGGCATGAGTTATTCCCAGGCACAGTTTGCCGTAGAACGGGCATTGTCTCCGGAAGAATATCCGCTGATCGCAGCTGTGACAGAACAGGTCAAGGCTCTTAGTAAAAATGTGGGCTATGATACAGAAGATGCACTGCGTGTGGACCCGGAAACCGGCGAAGTCATGGAGCCGCTGAATTGAGGAGAACGCTATGGAGAATTACAGATGTGTCACTTCGGTGCAGGAAATTCAGCAGTATATCGGCGATGCAGCAGTTGTGGCTTTTGACTATGAGACTGCACCGGATGAGCCTTACCGCATGGAAGAAAAGGCGGCTCTGGATCCGCAGAAAAACCATATGACCGGATGCAGTTTTTCTGTCAAAGAGCATACCGGAATATATGTCCCAGTGGCTCACAAAGTAGGAGAAAATATCGAACTGACATCTTTTTTGCAATTTCTGCGAGCTTTTCTCACGGACAAGCGTATCGTTAAAGTTGCTCACAATATTGCCTTTGAATCTGCAATATCCTGTCAACGGGATATCGTCATACAGCCGCCGGTGTATGATACCATTTGTGCAGCACAAATGACCTTGAAAAACAACTACGCATTTCGCAAACTTGCTGACAGCGGTCTGAAAAAACTGGCGGAAGAATTGTGTCAGGAACGGCTGCCCACTTTTTCGGATGTTACAAACGGCAGACACTTTGACGAACTGGATGCACAGGATGCAGAAACAATACGCTATGGCTGTGCGGACTCTGATTTTGCCTTGCGGCTGTATCATATTTTCAACAGCTGGTTTGACCGTTTTCTGCCGAAACATCGGTATCTTGTGGAACAGATCGAATCACCGACAGCGGTGTACTTAGGGCTGATGAAATACAACGGCGTGCCTGTGAATGTAGACTTGATGAAAGAGCATCAGCAGGAGGCAGAACAGCAAATGCAGCGTATCCGAAATGAGATCACAATGCTCATTGGCGACATTTCCATTGGAGCAAACTGCAGCACTAAAGCTTTCAAGGAGTATCTGTATCAGACCTTGAAACTGCCTGTTATGAAAGTCACAGCATCCAACAGAGAAGCAGCAGACGATGCCACAATGATCCTGCTGAAGGAATGGTGTGATGCCAATCGTCCGGAACTTTCTCCTTTGTTCACACTGGTACAGGAATACCGGAAATGGAGCAAGATCAAGTCCACCTACATTGACGGCTATCTGAAATTCCGAAACGCTGCAACGGGCAGGATCCATCCGGATTTCTTTGCATTGTCCACCGAAACAGGCCGCATGAATTGCCGCAATCCCAATTTACAGAACTGTCCCAGAAAAAGCAACGATCCCATCGGTGTCCGCAATTTTATTCAGGCTCCGGAAAATCATCTGATCTTGTCTCTCGATTTTTCGCAAATCGAACTGCGTGTGGGAGCATTCTACTGCCGGGACAAGACGATGATGGAAATCTATCAGAACGGCGGGGATATTCATGCGGCAACCACTGCCGTCATTTTTGGCTGTACCTATGCAGAAGCACAAAACAAGCATCGACCGGAATACAAGGAACAGCGTACCATCGCCAAGAACGTGAACTTTGGCACATTTTACGGGCTATTTCCAAAGGGACTGCAGAGCACATTGAAGTTCAAGGCAGGCGTAGAGAAATCTATACCGGAATGTGAAGAGATCATTCGCAATCTGAAGGCTGGCTATCCGGCTTTGACGGTCTGGCAGAATGAAACAAAGATGATCGCAAAGCAGAAACTGTATACAGAAACCTGGCTGGGACGCAGAAGGTATCTTCCCAATATTCGCAGCGACAACTGGGGACTGCAGTCCTTTGCGGAACGATGTGCCTTGAATACCCCGATTCAGGGAACGGCTGCGGATATTCTGAAGCTGGCAATTGTCCGTATTTTAGAAGGACTGCCGTCACGCCCATGGCTGAGACCGATCCTGCAGATCCACGATGAACTGACGTTTCTCATTCCGAAAGACAGATTGCAGGAAACAGTGGCTTTTGTGAAAGGCTGTATGGAACAGCAGCCGTTTCCGGAGTTTGATCTGCCCCTTGTGGCAGAAGCATCTGCCGGAGAAAGCTTCGGCAATTTAGAGGAACTGGAGGAATGAACTTGGCAGAAACACACAACAAGGAAGGATACTTCTCGCCGACCGAATTTGAAGCAATGAAAAGAATAGAGAGCGAGGAGAAAAAGGCACGGAGACTGGCGGCATTCCGACCGCTTGTATATATCTGTTCTCCCTATCGTGGCAATATCAATGAAAACATTGAAAATGCCCGGAAATACAGTCGTTTTGCGGTAGTACATCACAGTATTCCCATTGCACCGCATTTGCTTTTTTCGCAGTTTCTGGACGATACCCTAGGGGAAGAAAGGCAAACTGCAATGTTCATGAATTATGTGCTTCTGACAAAATGTGTCCAGCTGTGGGTATTCGGCAGCAGCATTTCTGAGGGTATGGAACAGGAAATACGATGGGCAAAACGCAGGCATATGCCGATTCGATATTTCACAGAAGAGATGGAGGAAGTTGTATGAACATATCGGCACAGGACGTGATCAATGCGATCTTTCATCCGGATGATACCGTATGTCTGCGTATTTTTGATGATCGGAAAGAAGGCATCTTTACCGGTGCCAAAATGTCCGTGGAAGCAGGAAAATTCTTTGCAGTGGAGTCTACACTGAAAGAACATAACCAGAAAAATCATGGCATCTTTTTTGTGGTGAACTCCGGCGGTCAGACGGATGACAGCATTACTCGCATCAATGCACAGTTTGTGGAGATGGATGACAAATCCTTTGCAGAACAGCAAGCCCTGATCAATGCATTTCCGCTGTCGCCGTCTATGGTCATTCAGACCCGAAAATCGCTGCATACATACTGGTTTGTCAAAGAGGCAAAGGTGTCATTGTTTCGCCCCATTCAAAAGGCACTGGTGCAGCATTTCGGCGGAGATCCTGCCTGTGTCAACGAAAGCCGTGTCATGCGTCTGCCGGGATTCTATCACTGCAAGAAAGAATCGGTCTTGGTAGAGTGCATCTCGTTTCATCCGGAACGAAGATACACACAGGAACAGCTGATAGAAAGACTGCCTGTTTTGCAAGAAGCAGAAGAACAACCAAAAGTACCGCTGCATGGCGAACAGAAAGGGATCGGCGTTGTAGAAGCAGAATGCGATTTTATCAAGTACTGCCGGGACAATGCAGCTGCACTTTCTGAACATGACTGGTATGCGATGATCTCCAATTTAAGTGTGTTTGAAGGCGGTGCAGCGGTCATACATCGATACTCCAAGCCGTATCCGAAGTATTCTTTTGAAGAAACGCAGAATAAGATCCAGCATTTTCTTCGCAGCGGAACAAAACCTATGACCTGCCGCACCATTGCAGAGAAAGGCTTTTCCTGCCCAAAGCTGCGAAGTGGACAGTGCAGCTGTAAATCTCCTGCGGCTCTGTGTTTTCAGCCGCTTTCCATTGATGGCATTCGGGCACTGCTACAGCAGCAAAAGGTGCAAAATGCCGTGGTGGAAGATTTGCAGACTGCACGAAACTTTGTGTCGGAATATCTTTACAATGTGGACAGCGTGACTGCCGAATCGATGATCCATTACGATTTAAAGCAGCATTTCGGTTTCAAAAATGCAGATGTCAAGCCGCTGCTTGCTCTGCAAAAAGAACTGTACAAAGCATTTCAAAACAAATCCGAAACACGGAAGCATCGTTCCAGCATGGAAATTCCCGACTGGTATGAAATGACAGAACGGGGTCCGAAGTTTCTGCCCGGTGTGCTTGCAGAATACATGACACAGAATGCCCCCGTGTTTTATTCTGCCGAGCAGTATTATTGCTATGAAAACGGCGTTTATCACAGCATCACGGAACTGACAGCAAGAAATATGGTACGGGATAAAATGTTGACCAGATACACAAAGCTGTCTCAGATCAATGATACCGAAGGACAATGGAAGATGCAGGTACAGAAGGATATTCGGGAACTCAATCCCAATCCCTATCTCATCAATGTGCGAAATGGCCTGTACAATGTGCTGGACGAAACCTTATCGGAGCACACCGCAAAGTATCTGTCTACGGTACAGCTGAATGTGCGATATATGTCCGATGCAAAGTGTCCCAGATTTCTGCAGTTTCTGCATGAATCCGTGGAGGAGGATCAGGTGACGCTGATTCAGGAAATGCTGGGCTACTTTCTCATTCCGGTCAATCATGCCCAGAAGTGCTTTATCATTGTGGGAAAAGGCGGTGCCGGGAAGTCTGTGCTGCTGCGGGTGCTGAATGAACTGCTGCTGGGAAAAGAAAATGTGTCCAATGTAGCATGGCAGGCACTCAGTGACCGTTTCAAGACAGCAGAATTGTTTGGAAAATGGGCGAATATCTGTGCAGAGTTACCCACAAAGGGCATTGAAGACAACGGCATTTTTAAAGCACTGGTCGGTGAGGATTACCTGACGGTGGAAAAGAAAAACAAAAATCCCTTTTCTTTTCAGCCCTATGCGAGGCTGCTCTTTTCCTGCAACAGCATTCCGAAGAACTATGGGGACAAATCGGAGGGCTTTTACCGCCGTCTGATCATTGTCCGGTTCAATCATTCTGTGCCGGAGGACAAGCGAGATCCGGAACTTCTGGAGAAGTTCCGCTGTGAAGCAGATGGGATCTTTCAATTTGCCTTAGAAGGACTGCGGCGGCTGATGCAGAATCATTTTCATTTTTCAGAAACACAGGCAAATGCACAGGAACTCCAGAAATACCGGGAGGACAGCAACAGTGTGCTGGCGTTTGTTCGGGACTGCTGTACTTTGCAAATGGATGCAGAAGTGGGAAGAATGGAGTTCTTTGCACGGTATAAATCATACTGTGACAGCTGCGGCATGGCTCCATACAGTCAGCAGAATTTCAACAACGAACTGGAAGCAAATTTTCCCACGGTCGTGAAAGCAGCAGACAGAACCGGAAAACGGAGGACATGGAGAGGCATCAGCTTTTCAGAAAGCCATGTGTAGCTTGCCAGGGGAGAGGTCTGCACAGCGTTCTGACAGGGTTTACAGGCTTTGCAGGGAATTCCCGTAATCTTTTATATATTTCCTATTTTATATCCCCATATATTTTCTCATTTTTTATGAGTATAATAGAAATTTCCCTGTAAAATCAGTAAAGAGGTAAGAGGTGAGCAGTTTGAAAGAAGCGGATATCGTAAGGGCGATTTTGAGGTATCTGAAAACCGTGCCGAATTGTTTTTGCTGGAAGGAGCATGGCGGGATGTATGGAACGGCAGGAATCCCCGATGTGATCGCCTGCATTGGCGGCAGGTTCTTTGCCTTTGAAGTAAAAACGGAGAAAGGGAAAGCAACTGCTTTGCAGGAATCGGCTCTTCGCAAAATACAAAAATGCGGCGGAAACGCTGCCATCGTCCGTTCTGTGGAGGAGGTAAAAAGAATGCTGGAGGAGATCACGGCATGACAGCAAAAGAATACATGAAACAGGCACAAAGACTTCTTAGAAGGATTGACCGAAAACAAAAGGAAGCAGATGCTCTTCGTCAGAAACTTTCTTTTCCCAAATCACCTGCCTATTCTGATTTGCCCAAACCCGTATCGCCGGAATCTCACGCCGTGGAAAGCGGCGTTTCTCAGATCTTATCCTTGGAGGAAGAAGTAAAGACTGCAAAAAAGGAACTGGAAGATCTGAAAGCCGTTTTTGATACTGCGATAAAAGCCGTCACAGATACGGAGCATCATGATATTCTGGCAAAGCGTTATCTGGAATTCAAGGACTGGAATCAGATCGCAGAAGAAATGGGATACAGTAAACCTTCCTGTTATCGTTTGCACCGGGAAGCCTTGGCAGGGATGAAAAGTTGATAGTTCATGATAGTTCATAACACTTGATGATAGTTCGCATATGTGGTATACTGTAAAGTAGGAAAACAGGAGAAAGCGAAACAGCCTTTGCGGAAGAAATTCTGCGAGGGCTGTTTTTCGTGTCCATAAAGGAGAATCGATATGCTTGCAAAAGAAGTTTTAAGAAACAGTATGGATCTAAACAGACGCATCAAGGAACAGAGTGTGATTTATCAGGATTGGAAAGCTATGGCGATGGAAATCGATGAAGATGAAATACATGAGATCGTGGAGGCAGCGTGGGACGATCTGATTGCATCAATTCGGTTGAAACGGAAGCTGGAAGAACTTATCATGGCAAATCACAATGCCGACCAGCGTGAGATCCTTCGTTTGCGGTATCTTTACGCTGCAACATGGGATGCCATTGCAGATGAACTGAATGACAGCGTTGCCTGGGTGAAGGAACAATACTAAAAAGCATTGAAAAAACTCTCTGCAGAAACCACAGAGAGTTGCAAAGGCTGTGACTGCTGTGCCGAAGAAATGTAAGAAGCCCTGCAAGCACCCAGGCTGTCCCAATCTGACAGACGGTTTGTACTGTGCAGAGCATCAGCCCCTGCACCCAGACCGACCGTCTGCCGCCAAGCGTGGCTACGGCAGCAGGTGGCAGCGGCTCAGCAAGGCGTACCTGCGGAAGCATCCGCTGTGCGTGAAGTGTATGGCACGGGGACGGTTCACAGCAGCAACTGTAGTCGACCATATCATTCCTCACCGTGGTGATCCGCATCTGATGTGGGATGAAAGCAACTGGCAGGCTCTTTGCAAGTCCTGCCATGACCGCAAGACATGGACGGAAGACCAAAATCCCGTCTATCGGTATTGATTGTGTCTGAAATGCTGCCGGTGGGGGGATAAAAATCGCTAATTGTGAATTTTTTACAGACCGGCGTTCCCTCTCATACACAAAAACCAAGGTTCAAACGGGGGATTAACCCCGAAAATATGAAAACAAGCCGAAACCTACGCAGTTTCGGCTGTTTTTCTCTCAAAAGGCAGGTGAAATCAGATGGCAAAAGACGGTACAAGAAGAGGCGGCAGACGAGTTCGTGCAGGCGATAAGCCAAAAGCCCTCTCCGACAAAATCGCAGAGGGCAAGGACGCAGATATTATGGAGTTTCATGCTCCGGAATTGGACGCAGATAATCTGGACGATGCCGCTGATTTGACCGGTGCGGATATGCCAAGTCCCAGTGCATACTTGTCTGCCCAACAGAAGAATGGAAAACCGCTGGGGGCAGACATTGTGTACAAAGAAACATGGCTCTGGCTGAAACAGCGTGGCTGTGAAAAGAACGTCAACAAACGGCTGCTGGAAAGTTACTCACAGGCATTCGCCCGATTTGTACAGTGTGAAGAAGCCCTCAGTACCTATGGACTGCTGGGAAAGCACCCGACCACGGGCGGCGTTATCGCCTCTCCGTTTGTGCAGATGAGCCAGACATTTCAGAAACAGGCAAATTTGCTCTGGTATGAGATTTTCGATATTGTGAAACAGAACTGTACGACCAAATTTGACGGCACACCGCAGGATGATTTGATGGAACAGCTTCTGAGCAGCAGAAAGTGAGAAATACATGAAAGCAGATGTTCAATTCTGGAGAGAACTGAAACAGCAGAGAAATAACATGACCAAACAGCAATATCGCACAATCAAAGGACAGGCTGTCAAAGGCAATATGGATGCCGCCCGAAGAGGTATGCTCAGAATTCAGCAGAGGAGGAATCACAGATGACAACGACCAAAGAATTTCAGCTTGTTGACATCAACAAGTTAGTGCCTTATGCCAACAACGCCAGAACGCACAACAAGGAACAAATCCTGAAACTCCGCTCCTCTCTGCGTGAGTTTGGCTTTGTGAATCCGGTCATTATCGACCGGGAATACAATGTGCTGGCTGGACATGGACGCATTATGGCGGCAAAGGAAGAAGGTATTGCAGAAGTTCCCTGCGTGTATGCCGACCATCTGACGGAAGCACAGAAGAAAGCGTATATTCTTGCTGACAACCGGATGGCGTTAGATGCTGGCTGGGACGATGAACTGCTTGCTGTTGAGATGGAAGAGTTGCAGAATCTCGGATTTGACCTTGGTTTGACTGGTTTCGATGAATCTGAAATTGCTGACCTTTTCGACATTAACAGTGATGAAGCAAAACAGGATGATTTTGATGTAGACGCAGAACTGGAAAAGCCCTGCAAATCCAAAACAGGTGACATCTGGCATCTTGGAAAGCACACCGTTATCTGCGGTGATTCCACTTTGCCGGAAACCTATACAGCACTTCTTGGAGACACAAAAGTAAATCTTGTCTGTACAGATGCTCCATATTTTGTCGACCTGAACAGCACATCAGGCAAAATCAGAAATGACAATCTCAATGATAAAGAAGCATATGAATTCCTCATGAAAGTATTCAAAAATCTGCACGAATATATGCAGAGAGATGCAAGTTTCTATGAATTCTATGCCACTTCAAAAGCGAGAATTTTTCACGATGCTTTTGAAGATGCCGGCTTCAAAGTTGGTGCAGGTCTTGTGTGGAAGAAAGATCGCCTTGTTCTTACAAGAACAGACTGGAAATATATCCACGAACCTATCATTTTCGGCTGGAAAAAGGACGGGAAACATAATTGGTACGGTGATCAGAAACAAGTGACTGTATTTGAATTTGATCGTATCAAAAACAGTAAAGAGGACGGCTGCGGACATCCTTCAAGCAAGCCTGTTCCGCTGATTGCTTATCTTATCGGTTTATCAACGCAGACGAATGCTTTAGTGCTTGATTGCTTTTTAGGTTCAGCATCTACCCTGATTGCCTGTGACCAGCTTGACAGAATTTGTTACGGCATAGAGTTTGAACCGAAGTTTGTTGATGTAGCCGTTGAAAGGTACACAAAACTCCATGACGGAAATTCCGATGATGTGTATTTGATTCGGGATGGGAAGCGAATGGAATATTCGGAAGTAGAGGTGTCAGATGCGTAATCTCACCCTTGGCAGCCTCTTTGACGGCAGCGGCGGTTTTCCGCTTGCCGGACTGCTGGCAGGCATTGTGCCTGTCTGGTCTTCTGAAATTGAACCGTTTGCCATTCGTGTGACAGAAAAACGACTGCCGCAGGTGCAACACTTCGGTAATATCAGCGGTCTGCATGGTGCAAAGTTGCCGCCTGTGGACATCATCACCTTTGGAAGTCCATGCCAGGATATGAGCATCGCCGGAAAAAGAACCGGTCTGAACGGCAGCCGTTCTTCTCTGTTTCACGAAGCGATCCGTATCATCCGAGAAATGAGGTGTGCAAGCAATGGCAAATACCCAAGATACATCGTCTGGGAAAACGTCCCCGGAGCATTTTCTTCCAACGGCGGAGAAGATTTCCGCTGTGTCCTCGAAGCCATCTGTTCGGTCAAAGACAGCAGCATTTCAATTCCTCGACCTGCGGGAAAATGGACAAAAGCCGGAGAGATTCTGGCAGAATCCTATTCCCTCGCATGGAGAGTTCTTGATGCACAATACTGGGGAGTGCCCCAGCGAAGAAAACGGATCTTTCTTGTCGCAGATTTTGACGGAACAAGTGCCGGAAAAATACTATTTGAGTCCGAAGGCTTGTCAGGGTATTCTGCGGAGAGCCTCCGTGCGTGGCAAAGAACTGCCGGAAGTGCTGCGGACAGCTCTGGAACGGCAGGCTTGTGCTTGTGTGACCAGGGCGGAGAACGCATAGACATTCTGAAAGAACGCACTGCCACCCTTCGGGCAGAAGCCCATCATCCGCCTTGTGTACTGGAAAATCATCCTGCTGACAGCCGGCTTCAGATCTCTGAGAGCGGAAAAGTACAGACACTGACTTCCAGATGCGGAACTGGCGGCGGGAATGTTCCGCTGCTGATGGATACACCGAAAACGCTGAAGATTCGCTGCGGAAAAGCCGGCGGTGGAAAAGGCAGTCTGATACAGGAAAACAAATCTGCTACCCTGTCCTGCAATAATGACCAGACGGTATTTCAGCCGAAAGCATACGGCATCAGTTCCTTTTCCAGCAATGCCATGCTTTCCGGTAATCCGCACAGCGGCATTTATGAGGCAGACACTGCCCGTACTTTGGACACCAGCGACCAGTCACCAGCCAAAAATCAAGGCGGTATTGCTGTGCTGGAAAGTTATGCTTTGCAGGGTTCAATGGTCGGTCGGTCTGACCAAAACGGACCGCAGGGCGGCGGTGTCAACAAAGAGGTCGCTTTCACTTTGAATGCTACCGACCATCATGCAGTGTATGCTGCTTCTACGGGAAATTTCAGCAGTGCATTTCGGGAAACGACCCCTACACTGCTGGCACGGGACCACAAAGACCCCAGTATCGTTTCCAGCGGTTATGCGGTTCGCAGACTGACACCGCAGGAATGTGCAAGACTGCAGGGATTTCCGGATCAATGGTGCAGTGACCTGGCATCGGAAAATCCCACAGAAGAAGAAATCGACCGATGGGCAGCTATTTTTGAAGAATACCGAAAAGCGGTAAAACCGGAGAGCCGTCCCAAAAGCCGAAAGATGGTACAGAAATGGCTGCAAGATCCATATCGTGATGCAGCAGAGTATCGCCTTTGGGGGAATGGCATCTGTCTGAATGTTGCTGTTTTTGTGCTTGCCGGAATTGTCTGGGCAGATTTGTGATCTGTTACAAATGACGGCCGAAACATTCTACACATCTCACAGTTGCTATCTGTGGGAAACAGAGTTAATATGTGTCATGGCGAAAGCAAAAACGCCGAAAGAAAGGAGTTTTTCACATGACCATTACTTATCACAGTCAAAATCGAAAGGAACTGGTGAAAGCCATCAGTGAGATTATCGGCATTCCGGCAGTATATCAATTCATGCCCACCTGTGCCTACCAAATCGGGGAATGCTACACCGTTACCAAGTCCGGGGATCTGGAAATCAGTGACCAAGCCGACCATAAGGAAACAGAACGGCTTCTTGCCGAACTGGCAAATCGGGGCTATGTTGTTCCAGACACATCAGAACCGGAATCTAAAGGCTTGACTGTGCAGATGCCAGCTGATTTCTTCACGGAACATACACTGGGCAATCTCCGACAGATCTGCGAAAACAAGGCTTCCCTTTTTCAGGCAGCTTTTCAAACGGATTCGCTGGACATCATTCCATCGGATGAAAAAGTGGAATTCCCGTGGTTCACGGTCGAACAGGATGGTGATGCAGATGCCTACTGCACCTTCATTTCCATGCTCTGCGAATTTGCCAAGAACCAAAGCCGCATCAACCGCAAGCCGGACACCTCCGACAATCCCAAGTACACCATGCGGTGTTTCCTGATTCGTCTGGGAATGGTGGGAGCAGAATTCAAGGCGGCAAGAAAGGTCATTCTTCGGCATCTGTCCGGCAATTCCGCATTCAGAAAGGTTGGTGATACTGATGCAATTTCCGAGTAAATCGTATCTGGAGCAACTCCGAAAGCAGTATCCAAAGGGAACAAAATTACAGCTGATTTCTATGCGGAATGAAAAATATCCGATTCTTCCCGGAACAGTTGGTGTGGTCACGCACATTGATGATGCGGGCAGCATTCATATGCGGTGGGAGAACGGTTCTTCCCTTGCTCTGATTCCCGAAATCGACAGTTTCCAGACCGTATCCGAGGCGAAAAAATAAGGCGGCACCTCCTCCATTGTACAGTATGTTACCATACAATCGCAAGAATTGCAAGAGTGTATTCTACACAATCTTTTGACCTCATTTTCTGTAGATTTAGCCGCTTGCTATCTCCTCCGTTTAGAGTTAATATGGGTACAACGGAACGGGAAACCGACCGAAAATACCAAAACGGAGGAATTATATCATGAACCCTTACAAGCTGAGAACACAATTGAACCTGATCAATTACAACACGGAAATCACCCGTGAGGATTTCGACAGCCTTTTCTACAGGACTAACGAGCAAATCACCTTCACATTCAATGGCTGGGATGGAAAGAGTTATGACGGTGAAAGCCGCAGCGGTTATGTATACCGCACGACCCTCAAAGGCTATGAGGATGTGAGATTCATCAAGGTCGGCAAAGGGCTGCACTACATTGATGAGGACAGCAGCATTATCGAGAAAGCAACGGGCATCGCTCACAAGGAAGCCGAGTGGCTTATCAATGTGAAAAGAGTCTGAATGTAAACATCATTTCTCGGAGGACTGACATGATCGGTCTTCTGAGAAATGGTGTAATATGTACAGTTAAGGACGCAGATATGCCGATTCTATTCTGTACATTTAGCCACTTGCTATCTCCTCCGTTTAGAGTTAATATGGTTACAACGAAAGGGAAAAAAGCCCGAAATTACGGAGGAAAACACCATGAACGAAAAAACCGCAAAGCAAATCGAAAACCTGAAAAAGCAGACCATTGGCGTGGAGATTGAGATGAACCACATCACCAGAGAACGAGCTGCCAGACTTGCCGCCGACCATTTCGGCACAGGCAGATACGAATACACCGCCAGCCGAAACGGCTACAGCACTTGGTCGGCTTGGGATGCACAGGGCAGAGAATGGAAATTTCAAAAGGACGTCAGCATTGCAGGATGCGATGCCGAAAAGTGCGAACTGGTCACGCCAATTCTGAAATACGAGGACATTGAAACCTTGCAGGAACTGGTCAGAAAGCTTCGCAAAGCCGGAGCAATCAGCCATGCAGGCATCGGAGCCGGAGTACACATTCACATCGGTGCCAACGGACACACACCGCAAACCCTGCGAAACCTCGCCAACCTTATGGCGAGCCACGAACGGCTGATTGCAGATGCCCTGAAAATCGACCAAGGCAGAATGAACCGATATTGCAGAACGGTCAATCCCCAATTCATCGAACAGCTGAACCGAAAAAAGCCCACCAACATGGCACAGTTCGCAGACATCTGGTATACGGCGAACGGTGCAAATTACGGCAGAAATCAACACTACAACGACAGCCGATACCACATGCTGAACTATCACGCAACTTTTACAAAAGGCACAATTGAATTCCGGTTATTTCAATTCGACAAGCCTGCCAACGGCAGGAAAAACGGACTTCATGCCGGACAGCTGAAAAGCTACATACAACTTTGCCTTGCCCTTTCCGAAATGGCAAAGGGACTGCGAACCGCCAGTCCGAAACCACAGCAAACGGAAAATCCGAAATTCGCCATGCGAACATGGCTGATTCGATTGGGTCTGGTTGGCGAGGAGTTCGCCACCGCCAGAACGTTCCTCACCAGAAACTTGGACGGCGATGCCGCTTTCCGATTCGGCAGATAAAGGGACAGCCTTTTGCTACCAGCTACACCAGACCGCTTCGGCGGTCTTATGGTGGTGAAAGGGTATCCCTTTCAGAAAGGATTTGATCACATGAAAAAGTTTTACCTTGCCTACGGCAGCAATCTGAACGTGAAACAGATGCAGTTCCGCTGCCCGGATGCCAGAATTGTGGGGACTGCGGAGATCCCAAATTACCAGCTGCTGTTCAAGGGCAGCAAGACCGGCTCCTATCTGACCATCGAGCCCAAACAGGGCTGTACCGTTCCGGCGGCAGTCTGGTCGGTGTCGGAACGAGATGAACTCGCTCTTGACCGCTATGAGGGGTATCCCCATTTCTACTACAAAACGGAACTGGAACTTCCCCTTGCGGAAACCGGGAAAAAGCTGACTGCCTTTGTGTATATCATGCACGAGGAACGGAAACTGGGCATTCCCACTTCTGCCTACATCCGCACCTGTGTGGGCGGCTACCGCCAGTTCGGTTTTGACCTGAAACACCTGCGGAAAGCCATGGACATCAGCGAACGGGAGGTGTACCATCATGAAAACGGATAAGCCAGTTTCGGCGGTCTGCCCACTCTGCGGAAAGCCCTACTCCGGTGTGCCTGCACTTTCCAGAACGGACAACCAAACGCCCGTTTGCCCGGACTGCGGCATTCGGCAGGCACTGGAAAGCATCGGCGTTTCCACGGAGGAACGGGAGAAAATCCTGTCTGTAATGCACCGAAAGTTCCCCATGTAACCGTCCTGTTTGCCCTGTGTGGGCTTTCAGAACACTTGCCGAAAAACTGTCAAAATCAGCCCCACACAGGCGAACTGTGTGGGGCTTGGTTGATGGCTGCGATTTTCCGAGATGCCTTTTTCATTGTACTGTATTTTACCATAGAAAAGCAAGTTTATCCAGTGTCAGATCCACCAAATATACAGCGGAAATATCGCCTTATGTTCTGTACATTTAGCCGCTTGCTATACGCCAAAAGGTATGGTAATATACAGTTACCGAAAGGGAAAACAACCAAAAAAACGGAGGAAAAACACAATGGTAGCATACGGAATCGCAAAGGCAAGAGCAATGGCAAACAGAACGGACTGGAACGAAAGAACCGAAATCACAAAGGCGGTCATCACCTGGTTCGATGCGGACTACGAATACGAACTGGAGATTGAAAACGAGGACAGGATGGACAACGAGGCGTTCACTGCATGGGTTGAGGAAAACGCAGAAAGCCTTGCAAAGGCAGATGCCGAGGCAAACGGAACGACCTTTGAGGAAATCGACAGCATTGACTTTACGGAAAAGGAAATCGACGACGATGCCCTTTTCGATGAGGAGTACGAAAACGCCTGCGAATTTGAATGGGAGTGCCAGACCGGACGGTAACCCAAAACCCACAATCCAAGACCAAAGCCCCGAAAGGGGCTGCGGCTCGTACAGCCGCTGTGTTGCCCCTGTCCGGCGTAGTTTTGTTTTCTCCGAGTGGTTTTCCCTTTCCCACAAATGCCCCACACAGGGCAACGTGGGGCTTGCTTTTTGGTTGGTATCATACACAATTTTCTGTTTTCCTCTTTGTGCAGAATATGCCGGAAATTTCGTTGACTTCTCTCGGCGGTTATGGTAATATACATCATGCCAAGAGGAAAAAACAACGAAAACTGGAGGAAAAAACAATGTGGACAGAAGGAACAATTCAGGTAGGAAAAAGCACTTTTCATTACTGGGTGAAACACTATGAGGAGCCTTCCATTTTTGGATATGAGGAAGGTAGAGTCTCGAAAATCTCCCTGCGGTGGAATGGCAAAACGGTGTTCAATTTCGACCGGGGCATGGATATTCCGCCGGAGGATGAGGAAACCGAAACTGCACTGGCGATCCTGCTGAAACAGTACAACTGATTCTTCCAAAACCAAATCCCACAAGCCGGAGCCGAAAGGCTCTGGCGGTCGTACACCTGATTTGGGTTCGTGTATGATACACAAGAAAGTGCCGAAATTCCATTGCTTTTTCTGTATGTTTAGCGGCTTGCAATCCTTGAATTTGTATGGTAATATGGTTACAATGGGAATGGAATCTCGATTAAAAAAAAGCCCACCGGGGCATAAAAATAAATGATACAGACTTGCTTTTTGGCAGGTCTTTTTTGTTGAGGGAGGTGATGCAATGGCAAGATTTAAACCAACACGCTTTATGACGAAAGATTCAAAATATGATAAAAAGGCGGCAGACTATGCTGTTTCTTTTATTGAATGCCTCAGTCATACCAAAGGCACATGGGCAGGAAAGAAATTTGAACTTCTGGACTGGCAGGAGCAGATTATACGAGACCTGTTCGGAATCTTAAAACCGAATGGCTATCGTCAGTTTAACACGGCTTACATCGAGATTCCCAAGAAGAATGGCAAATCAGAGCTTGCCGCTGCGGTTGCCCTGCTGCTTACCTGCGGTGACGGCGAAGAACGTGCCGAAGTCTATGGCTGTGCCGCTGACCGCCAACAGGCTGCCATTGTATTTGATGTGGCTGCCGATATGGTACGAATGTGTCCTGCCCTTTCCAAGCGGGTGAAAATTCTAACCTCACAAAAGCGTATCGTGTACATTCCGACCAACAGCTTCTATCAGGTGCTTTCGGCAGAAGCCTATTCCAAACATGGCTTCAACATCCATGGGGTCGTGTTCGATGAACTTCACACGCAACCCAATCGGAAATTGTTCGATGTTATGACCAAAGGTTCCGGCGATGCGAGAATGCAGCCTTTGTATTTTCTCATCACCACGGCCGGAACGGACACAAATTCAATCTGCTATGAAGTTCACCAAAAGGCAAAGGACATTCTGGAAGGCAGAAAGCACGATCCGACTTTCTATCCGGTCATTTATGGTGCAGATGAATCCGAGGACTGGACGGATCCGAAGGTCTGGAAAAAAGCAAATCCAAGTCTGGATAAGACCATCGGAATGGATAAGGTGGTGGCTGCGTGTAATTCTGCAAAGGAAACTCCCGGTGAAGAAAATGCTTTTCGACAACTGCGTTTGAATCAATGGGTAAAACAGGCGGTTCGTTGGATGCCGATGGAAAAGTGGGACAAATGCAAGGTTGCTTTTGATGAAGAGATGCTTGCTGGGCGTATCTGCTATGGTGGACTTGACCTTTCCAGTACAACAGATATTACAGCTTTTGTACTTGTCTTTCCACCTACTGAAGATGATGAACATTATTATGTTCTGCCTTACTTCTGGCTGCCGGAAGAAACGCTGCCCCTCAGAGTAAGACGTGACCATGTTCCATATGATATTTGGGAACGGCAAGGCTATCTGAAAACCACTGAGGGAAATGTGGTTCACTATGGCTTTATTGAAAATTTCATCGATGAACTGGGGCAGAAATTCCATATCAAAGAAATTGCTTTTGACCGTTGGGGTGCAGTGCAGATGTCACAGAATCTGGAGGAATTGGGCTTCACGATGGTTCAGTTCGGACAGGGTTACAAGGATATGTCACCGCCGACCAAGGAATTGATGAAACTGACTCTGGAACAGACACTTGCCCACAATGGACACCCCGTTCTTCGGTGGATGATGGATAACATTTTCATCAGGCGTGACCCTGCCGGAAATATCAAGCCGGACAAAGAAAAATCCACAGAGAAAATTGACGGTGCGGTTGCCATGATCATGGCTCTTGACCGTGCAATTCGCTGTGGATGTGTGTCTGATGAGTCGGTTTATGATATGAGGGAGATGCTGGTGTTTTAATTATCTCGATTTAATCCATTTCAAAGCTTCAGTACCACATTCATAATCCTCAGCAACATCTTTAGCATACAAATACTCAGAATCAAAAGAACCTGTTTTTAAGTTGTATGTATATTTAAATACAACAGGTATCTCTCTATTGTATCTTTGGCAAATTTCATTCAATTCCGGCATTATTTCTTCTGTTATAATATTATAGATCTTATTATCGATTTCGTCGGATACACCCGCTTTTACATTGCCAACTACTTTTTCATCAACACGGTATGCACTTGCAATTAAAGACTGGGAATCATCATTATAAATGTATACGTATAGTAGTTCCGATTTAGCACTTGCTGCTTCTTTGTACAAAGAAATAATTTCCGACTGCTTATCCATGAATTCATCTTCAAAACACATTTATCTTACTCCTAAGCTATATGACTTAATCGAAAAATTTACTCGATTTCATATTTAAGTATACCACATCCACACCAAAAAAACAACCCTCTGAAAGGAATTGATTTTTATGGGAATTTTCAGCGGGCTCTTTAAGTCCAGAGATAAGCCGACCAACAGCTACGACAGCCCGTCATACACATATTTTTTCGGCAGAAGCAATGCAGGAAAAAGAGTCACCGATAGAACAGCTTTGCAGCATATTGCGGTCTATGCCTGTGTGCGGGTTCTGTCAGAAGCAATTGCACAGCTGCCGCTTCATGTGTACAAATACAACGATAGCGGAAAAGAGCGAGTGCCACAGCATCCGCTTTATTTTTTACTCCACGACCAGCCAAATCCTGAAATGACTTCTTTTGTTTTCCGAGAAACCTTAATGTCACATCTGCTGATTTACGGCAATGCCTATGCACAGATTATCCGAAACGGCAGAGGTGATGTTTTAGGGCTATACCCTTTGATGCCTGACAAAATGAAGGTTGACCGTGATGAGAAAAACCGCCTGATATATATTTACAGCCGTTACGATGAGGCAAATCCGAATCTGAAAGAACAGGGCGACATCGTTCTTTATGCTGATGAAGTCCTGCACATTCCGGGTTTAGGATTTGACGGACTGGTTGGATATTCGCCGATTGCACTTGCGAAAAATGCAATCGGCATTTCTATTGCCTGTGAGGAATATGGGGCATCGTTTTTCGGAAATGGTGCTTCACCAAGTGGCGTGTTAGAACACCCCGGAGTGATCAAAAATCCGGAGCGTGTGCGTGATGCTTGGCAAAGAGCCTATGGCGGAAGAAATGCTCACAAGGTCGCAGTTTTAGAGGAGGGCATGAAATTCACCCCCATTGCAATTCCAAACAATGAAGCACAGTTTCTGGAAACCAGAAAGTTTCAGATTGAGGAAATAGCAAGAATGTACCGTGTACCGCTTCATATGATCGGTGACCTTGACCATGCAACATTCAGTAACGTAGAACATTTATCCCTTGATTTCGTGAAATATAGCCTCGATCCTTGGATTGTCCGATGGGAGCAGTCATTGCAGAAAGCCTTGCTTTCTGATTCTGAAAAAGGGCAGTATTTCGTGAAATTCAATGTGGACGGGCTTTTGCGAGGCGATTATGCTTCCCGTATGCAGGGCTATGCTACTGCAAGACAAAACGGCTGGATGTCGGCGAATGACATCCGAGAACTTGAAGATATGAATATGATTTCAGACGAAGAAGGCGGAAATCTGTATCTTGTAAATGGCAGCTTTACAAAACTTGCTGATGCAGGAGCATTTGCAAATCAAAATTCAGAAAAGGAGGAGAAAACCAAATGAAGAAATTCTGGAACTTTATCCAAAATGAAGATACATCGGAAACAGAGCTTTTGTTTAACGGTCCTATCTCTGAAGATACCTGGTGGGGCGATGAGGTCACACCTGCACTGTTCCGTGATGAACTTGCAAAAGTCAGCGGAAACTTGACAGTCTGGCTGAACTCGCCGGGCGGCGATGTGTTCGCTGCAAGTCAGATTTATTCTATGCTGAAAAATCATAAAGGCAAGGTCACCGTAAAAATTGATGGTATTGCTGCCTCTGCCGCATCGGTTGTGGCAATGGCAGGCGATGAAACTTTGATTGCACCAACTGCCCTAATGATGATTCACGACCCCAGCACTTGTGCTATGGGCAACAAGGCAGATATGGAAAAAGCTATCATCTTGCTTGATGAGGTAAAAGAAAGTATCATCAACGCCTACGAAACCAAATCTCATCTCAGCAGAAACAAGATTGCGAAACTGATGTCCGATGAAACATGGCTCAATGCGAAAAAGGCTTATGAGATGGGGTTTGTGGACGGGATTCTTTTTGCAGAGAAGAAAATGCCTGTTGTTCCTAAAGAGGAAGAACAGGATGAAGAAGAAAAAGAAGATACACTTACTGCAATGACCTATTCAAAGTCAAGGAATCTATCTGCATTCTTATCCAAAGTATCTGCATCAGCAGAATCCGTTACAGGCACACCGATTGACCAGCTTGAAAAAAGATTGGCACTTTTGAAATATTGATTGGAGGAATTGATTATGGCTATGACGATTAAAGAACTCAGAGAAAAGAGAAAGAAGGCTTGGGACACTGCCCGTGATTTTCTCGACAGCAAGAGAAATGCAAACGGCGTTCTCAGTGAGGAAGATTCCAAGACCTATGATGCAATGGAACAGACCATTGTCGATCTTGGCAAGGAAATTCAGCGTCTGGAAAGACAGACTGAAATTGAAGCTGAAATGAACAAGGCAACTTCCACTCCTGTTCTCGGTAAGCCTGCCGCACCAGACGTAACGGAAAAGACAGGTACAGCAAGCGACACATACAAAACAGCTTTCTGGAACAGCATCAGAAACCGCAATTGGATCGATGTCCATGATGATTTGCACATTGGTACAGATGCAGAGGGCGGCTATCTTGTTCCAGATGAGTTTGTGCGCCTGTAAAAGGCGATGTTTACAGTAGATTAGGCTCTACACCGCACAGCAGAGCGGTTGTCAATCTGCCTAACCGATGACAGGAAACTGGACACGGGAACACAGCACGGCAGAAACGCAGGAAACGTCAAAAGGATATGAGGCGAGTAGTACCTGCAATGACAAGATAACATAAGGATAAGGCTGGATTGCCAAAGCAAAGGTTAGCTCCTTTTTCGTGGGAGGGTGTGGAAATTATCCTGAAACCACTCTCATGACCCCACCATAATATTGAATTCGTTATGGTGTCTGCTATAGGTCATGAAGCAAGCGTGAGAACACGTGAGATAAACCGAAATGATATCCGACAGTTATCACTTGCCTATAAGCATCGTTAAACAGGGATTGCCTAAGTGGAAATGCCGAAAGGCTATGTCTATTCGAGACTGAATATTCCATATGGCAACGGAGCTTCCGTAGTAGTCCGAGGTGGATAACGCCCACTACATGGCGAAGGGAAGCAGTTTGTTAATTCCAAAGTAAGAAGATGAAAGGGAGGAGAATCCTCATGAATCCAACATCGGAGATTTTGGAGCGTGTCAATAAAAGTTCCTCGGAACATCACGACGGAGTCTTTACAAGACTCTTTCGCTACCTTCTGAGAGAGGACATTTATTTTGCAGCTTACCAGAAATTATATGCAAACAGTGGAGCAATGACTCCCGGAAGTGACAACGACACTGCTGACGGTTTTAGTGCTGAATATGTGCATGAACTGATTGAAGAATTGAGGTCAGGAAAGTACAAACCGAAGCCTGTGCGCAGAGAATATATCAAGAAACAGAACGGAAAAATGCGCCCACTGGGTATTCCGTCATTTCGAGATAAACTTCTGCAAGAGGCGGTTAGAATGTTTCTGGAAGCAATCTATGAACCGTTATTTTATGACCAGTCACATGGTTTCAGACCGGAGAGAAGTTGTCATACAGCTCTCGACCAGATAAAGACAAATTTTCGTTCTGTAAAATGGTTCATAGAAGGCGACATCAAGGGTTGCTTTGACAATATAGACCACGCAGTGCTTATTAAAACGTTAGAAGTCAAAATCAAGGACAGCAGATTTATCAATATTATCAGAGCTTTCCTGAAAGCAGGTTATGTGGAAGATTTTCAATATCATACCACAATCTCCGGTACACCACAGGGCGGAATCATTTCCCCTATTCTGGCAAATATATACCTACATGAGCTTGACCGGAAAGTCATGAAACTCAAGGAAAAGTTCGATAAGCAGTCTACACGACACCAGACACCGGAATATCTTCATTTAGCGAAAAGAAGGCAGACACTTCAAAAGAAGATTGACAGGGTAAAAGGTGAGGAACGTGAGCTTGCAATCAAGGAATATAAAGCGGTGTGCAATCAAAAATTGAAAACGCCCGCAAGAATGTCCGACGATAAAAAGCTTGTATACTGCCGATATGCTGATGATTTTCTAATTGGAATCAGCGGAAGCAGAGAAGACTGTGAAGAAATTAAAGAGATTCTGAGAGAATTTCTATCAACGCAGTACCATTTAGAGTTGAGTGCTGAGAAAACAAAGATCACACACAGTGCTGAACGAGTACGTTTCCTTGGTTATGACGTTGCGGTACGCCGAAGCCAGAAGATAAAGAAAAAGGCAAACGGTGTTAAACAAAGAACGCTGAATAACTCTGTAGAATTAACTGTACCTCTCGAAGATAAGATCATGCAGTTCCTGTTCAAAAACGACATCATAGAACAAAAACCAAACGGAGAAATCTGGGCGGTTTGCGTTCCAAGATTAAGACATCTTTCGGAAGTGGATATTGTGAACAGGTATAATGCACAAATCCGTGGCATTTGCAATTATTACTGCTTAGCAGCGAATTATGATAAGCTGAATTATTTCCGTTATCTTATGGAATATAGCTGTCTAAAGACGCTTGCAAGCAAAAGCAACAGCACAACGAGAAAAATCATCCAAAAATATCGTCATGATGGCAAATGGGCTATTCCCCATGAAGTTAAAGGCGGTATCAAATATGCAAAGCTTGTCTCATTAGCTGACTGCAAAGCCGGTAAGTTGATGTCCGATAAAGACCCATGGCAATACAAATCCTTTGACCCGAAAAAGCTGTCACAATATGTGCGGTTAAGCGCAGGGGTATGTGAGCTGTGTGGTGATAATAGTGATTCCTGCTGTATTTATCATGCAGGTAAAATGAAGAATCTGAAAAGCACTACGGAATGGGGCAAGAAAATGCTTCACATGAGACGTAAAACGTTGATTGTTTGCCCGAAATGCTTCAAAAAGATTCACAGGGAACAAAATAAATGACATGTCAATAATGAATGGAAAGCCGTGTACATCGAGAGGTGTAAGCACGGTTTGGGAGGGGCTTTGTGCAAACCTGTCATCGAAAGATGATAAGGCGGCACACTGCTACCTCACGAACGAAAATTGGTGGAGGCGTTGGAGGAAGAGAGCATTTTCCGCCAGATGGCAACAGTCATCAAAACTTCCAACGGCGACCGCAAGATTCCGATTGTGACTTCCAAGGGCGAGGCTGTCTGGATGGACGAGGAACAGCAGTATTCTCTTTCTGATGATACATTTGGGCAGGCATCGCTTTCCGCATACAAGCTTGGAACAGCGATCAAAATTTCTGAGGAACTTCTCAATGACAGCGTATTTGACCTGCCGTCATATATTGCAAAGGAGTTTGCAAGAAGAATCGGTGCAAAGGAAGAAGAGGCGTTTTTCGTTGGTGACGGCAAGGGAAAACCGACCGGCATTTTCAACGCAACAGGCGGTGCAGAAGACGGCACTTCCACCACAGGTACAAGCATCACATTTGATGATGTCATGGAACTATTTTATTCTCTGAGAAGTCCGTATCGTAAGAAGGCAGTGTGGGTGCTCAATGATTCCACTGTCAAGGCTCTCAGAAAACTGAAGGACAACACAGGAAACTATATCTGGAATCCGTCTGTGCAGGCAGGTGTGCCGGATACAATCCTCAATCGTCCTTACAAGACATCCAGCTATGTACCGGAAATCAAGGCTGGCAACAAGTGCATGGCATTCGGTGACTTTAGCTATTACTGGGTAGCTGACAGACAGGGACGCTCCTTCAAGAGACTGAATGAACTCTTTGCTATGACAGGTCAGGTTGGTTTTCTTGCAAGTCAGCGACTTGATGGCAAGTTGATTCTTCCGGAAGCTATCAAGACACTCACCATTAAGAAAGCGTGATGCTATGATTACGCTGAAAGAGGCGAAAAATTATCTGCGAGTGGATTATGAAGAGGACGATAGTCTGATTCAAAATCTGCTTTCTACAGCAAAAAATCTGGTTATGGACATTGGCAGAATGGACGAATCCGCACTTGCTGAAAATGAAGATACCGTGCGGACTGCGATGCTTTTCGCACTTGGGTATCTTTATGAAAGTCGAAGTAATCCCGATTATCAAAAGCTAACGTTGAATCTCAGGTCGATTTTATTTGCACAGAGAGAGGGTGTGATTTGATGGAAATTGGAACACTCAATCAGAGAATCGCCTTTCTGGAAAATCGTGTTGTTACCGATGAAATCGGCAATCACACCGCCATGTGGGACGAAGCTTTTTCCTGCTGGGCAAAAGTGACTTTGAAAGCTTCTGCGGAGCATACGGACGCTGGTATGACCAAAGAAACACAGACACTGGAATTCCTCATTCGGCAAAACCAGCACTGGATGCCGTCTGTAACAGGCAATCGAATCTTGTTTCGGGATGTCACATACAACATCACCAGTGTTACACCGGATTATCTGCACAAGGATTATCTGAAACTTACTGCAGAAGCCAGAAAGGCAGGACAAAATGACCAGTATTGACAATCTTGCAGAGGAAATCATGCAGGGCTTGCAGGAGTATGCAGACCTTGCAGATACCGCCATGAAAAAGGCTGTCCGGAAATCTGCCACACAAGTGAAAAACGAAATCTCCGCCAATGCTCCGAGGGACACTGGAAAATATGCAAAAAGTTGGGCGACGAAAAAGACTGGCGAAAACAGCCATTCTTTGGAGATGACTGTACACAGTAAAAATCGTTACCAGCTGGCACACCTTTTGGAAAAGGGACACGCCAAGCGTGGCGGCGGTCGGGTATCCGGCAAACCGCATATTGCTCCTGCGGAAGAAAACGGTGTACAGTTGCTGGAGCATTTAATCGAGGGGGCTTTGTCATGACCTACGAACAAATCGCAGAAATGATGGAAGAGATGGGACTGCCTTTCGCCTACCATCATTTTGCCGAGGGCGAGAGTCCTGCACCGCCTTTTTTGCTGTTTTTATCTCCCGGAGAGAATACATTTTCTGCGGATAATTTAGCATATTTCAGTTGCAAACAGCTGGACATTGAATTGTACACAGACAAAAAGCAGCCGGAATTGGAAGAACAGGTGGAGACAGTGCTTTCCCAGCACGAGATTTATTATACAAAAACAGAAACATTCATTGATTCGGAAGAATTGTATGAAGTACTCTATGAGATGGATGCCTGAGTCCGAGGCAGGATGCTGCACGAGGACGAATGGTATGCCGACATTAGATTTTAGGAGGCTGGTATATATATGGCAATGGAGAAAAACAAGGTAAAATTCGGTCTGAACAAAGTTCACTATGCAAAAATCACCTCTTATGATGAAGAAGGCGTGCCGACTTTTGCAAAGCCAGTTCGCATTCCCGGTGCAGTGTCGCTGTCTATTGATGCAGAAGGTGAAGCATCCAATTTTTACGCTGACGATGGCGTGTACTATGTGATCAACAATAACTCTGGTTACACCGGCGATCTTGAAATCGCACTGGTTCCGCTTGAGTTTGCGACAGACATTCTCGGTGAGAAACTGGATGAAAAGGGCGTTCTCACGGAAACCAATACTGCAGAAGTATCGCAGTTTGCACTGCTGTTTGAATTCAGCGGCGATAAGAATAAAATTCGGCACTGTCTGTTCTGCTGCTCTGCCTCTCGTCCGGCAACAGAATCCAGCACCATTGAGGACGAAAAGGAAGTTAAAACAGAAACGCTGTCTTTGACCGCAACGGCGTTGAACAGTGGTTTGGTAAAAACTAAAACCTGTGAGAAAACGGATGCCGAGGTTTATGAGAGCTGGTACAAGGCGGTATATATGCCCAATCTGGCTGCCGCTGTACAGAGTGGTAAGGCATCCGCAGCATCTGTGAAAGCGTAAGGAGGGTGCAGTATGGCAATTCAGAAGAACATCACCATTGATGGGATTGATGTGCCGTTTAAGGCAAGTGCGGCAGTCCCCAGACTGTATCGTCTGAAATTTCGTAGAGATATTTATCAGGATTTTGCAGCACTGCAAAAGTCTGTGGGAGAAAATACAGAGGAATCCTCCGCACTGGATATTGAAAGCCTTGAAGTGTTTGAGAACATCGCCTACATCATGGCAAAACACGCTGACCCAGCCGTTCCGGCTTCTCCGGATGAATGGCTGGAACAGTTCAACACGTTCAGCATTTACGAAATCTTGCCGCAGCTGATCGACCTCTGGGGTTTAAACGTAGAAACACAGGTCAAGTCTAAAAAAAACATCGCCCGATTGACCGACCGATGACCACACCGCTGTTTTTGTTGCGGTGCGTTCAGCTTGGTTTGTCAATGGACGATTTGGATTTTTTGACCATTGGTCTGGTGAATGATATGTTCACCGAACGAGAGAATGACGAATACAAATATCATATGTTAGCGGATCAGAGTGACTTTGATAAATTTTGATAAGGGGGTGAGATTGTATGGCTAATCGAATCAAGGGCATCACTGTAGAAATCGGCGGTGATACCACCAAGTTGTCCAAGGCACTGGAAGGTGTTAACAAGGACATCAAAGGCACGCAGACGCAGCTGAAAGATGTCCAGAAGTTGCTGAAGCTTGATCCGACCAACACAGAACTTTTATCCCAGAAGCACAAACTGCTGGCGGATGCGGTGACAGCTACCAAAGAAAAGCTGGAAGTGCTGAAAACTGCCGCAGAACAGGCAAATACGGCTCTTGCAAATGGCGAAATTTCCCAGCAGCAGTATGATGCACTACAGCGTGAGATCATCGAAACCGAAAACGAACTGAAACGCCTGACCACAGAAGCAAACAACTCTCACACCGCCTTGGAAAAGATGGGCGTTCTAGGTGAAACGCTGCAGTCAGCCGGGGACAAGATTTCCGGTGTAGGACAAAAGCTGCTGCCGGTCACCGCCGGTGTCACGGCTCTGGGAACCATTGCCGTGAAAACTGGTGCGGATTTCGATTCTGCCATGTCAAAGGTGGCAGCTGTTTCGGGTGCGACCGGTTCAGAGATGGATGCTCTCCGGGAAAAAGCACGTGAAATGGGCAGTAAAACGAAGTTCTCTGCAAGTGAGGCAGCGGATGCTATGAACTACATGGCGATGGCAGGCTGGAAGACCAGCGATATGCTTAACGGTATTGAGGGCATTATGAATCTTGCTGCTGCATCAGGTGAGGATTTAGCAACAACGTCCGACATTGTTACAGATGCTCTCACTGCTTTTGGCTTAAAAGCGGAAGATAGTGGACATTTTGCGGATATTTTAGCGGCTGCATCAAGCAACGCCAATACCAACGTCAGCATGATGGGTGAAACTTTCAAGTATGCTGCTCCGGTACTGGGTTCTTTGGGATATTCTGCTGAAGACTCTGCCATTGCCATCGGACTAATGGCAAACGCCGGTATCAAATCCTCGCAGGCTGGTACAGCACTGCGTGCTGCCATCACCAATCTGGCAAAGCCGACAGATACGGTAGCATCTGCCATGGAACAGTACGGCA
>ERZ1027237.283-NODE-283-length-26766-cov-18.788589_pt1 | contig 26766 bp, 18 predicted proteins | sample MGYA00519264_ERZ1027237 | MGnify/ENA primary metagenome ERZ1027237 (study PRJEB26926, sample SAMN06164640) | human gut metagenome | biome: ENVO:00009003; feature: ENVO:2100002; material: ENVO:00002003 | host: Homo sapiens | place: USA | collected 2012 ...
AAAGGGATACTGATAGAAGCGCTTGTGCGGCTCCGGAATACCGACTTCCTTCATCAATTCGATGGCGCGGTGGCGTGCCATGCCCTTGGTGAGCTTGAAGGCATAATCCTGCGCGCGCGCCTTCATGTAGTCTACCATTTCCACCGCCAGCACGTCAAAGTCCTTCGTTTCGCTCGCCGCGATGAGTTCCTCAAAGTGCTTCAGCAGGCTCTGGGTCATTTCGCAGAGGTTGTGCTGCGCCATATCCGCGTCAATCAGGTTCTTCGGGATGACGGACGGCGGATTCTTGCCCTTCGCCTTCTGCGCCTCAAACTTCTTCTGCTCGCGGGCGTAGCGCTTTTCTTCCTTCGGATTGTGCGTCTTGGAGCGGGCATAGCGGTCGATATAGGACTGTGCGCCCGAACGGTAGACGTACGCCTGATTGTCCTTATCCAGCTGCAGCTTGTCGATTGCTGCTTCAACCGCTGCAGCCGATTTGTGCAGCGCATCCTTGCACTCGCCCTCGTTCAGCGGCTTTTGCTGATAGACCTTCAGGGCGCTGCGGAGCGTATCCACCGCCGCCTGCTGCGATTTCGCCGCCTGCTGGCTGGAGTACTGGAGCGCGTGAGCAATGTCCTGCAAGAAGTCAATCATGAACTCGCGGTCGAGCGTTTCGCGCGCCATCTGGTTCAGCTCGGTGATGGACTGCTTCTTCGGGTCGGGCGTTTTGCCGCTCGCCGCCAGATAGCCGATGCAGAAGAAGTTCGGCTCCTGCGCATTCACCATCGCGCCCAGCTTAGCGGTCATGTCCGCCATCAGCGCGCGCATTTCGCTTTCGCGGCGGCGCGTGTAGTTCTTCTGGAAGCCTTCCAGCGCCGTATGCCACTTCGCGATTTCCGGGTCATTCTCATCGAAGGTGTACGGGTCGAAGATATGCTTCAGGGACTTGCGGATGCGGCCGCAGATTTCGCGGACATCCTTGTCCTTGCTCGTCAGGATGGCATTGTCGATTTCGTCCATGCCGTCCATGCACTCAACGATGGATTCCATCGCTTCCTTATAGGTATATTCCATCTTCAGCCCGACGGAAGCAAAGTGGTCGAACTGCTTCGTTTTGGCGTGGATGGCTTCGCGCGCCTGTGCGCCCTGTCCGCGCGCCTCGGCATCCGCCACCATCGTCTTTTCGAGCTGCGCCAGCAGGCTGTTGAAGCGTTCCTTGCCATCGCGGCGGCGTTCCTTGTTGTTCAGCAGCATGGCTTCCGTCAGCTGCTTGCCGATGCGCATGATGGGGTTCAGGGCACTCAGCGGGTCTTGGAACACCATGGCCAGCTTGTGGCCGCGCAGGGTGTGGAACTCTTCTTCCGGAATCTTCAGCAAATCCTTGCCGTCGTAGATGATTTCGCCCGCATCCACCATGGCGTTGCCCGCCAGAATGCCCATGATAGCACGGGTGGTGACGGACTTGCCGGAACCGGATTCACCGGCGATGGCGAGCGTTTCGCCTTCCTCCAGATTGAAGGAAATATCGCGCACTGCGCGAACCGCACCGTTGTTTGTGCGGAAGGAGATGGTCAAGTTTCGGACTTCCAGCTTTGCCATATCAGTCGTCCGCTCCTCTCAACGAAGGATTCAGCGCGTCGCGCAGGCCATTACCAAACAGGTTGAAAGCAATTTCCAAAATGGCGATGAAGATTGCCGGGAACATGATGATGTGGGGATAGGTGCTCAAGTACGCCTGACCGCCGGAAAGCAGCGTGCCGATGGAGGTCAGCGACGACGTTTCCAGATTGATGATGTGCAGGTAGCTGAGCATGGATTCGGAGAAAATGACACCGGGGATGGTCATGACCGCGCCGGTCACGATGGTACCCAGGCTGTTCGGGAAGATGTGCTTGAAAATCAGGCGAGCGTCGGATGCGCCCAGCGTGCGCGCTGCCAGGACGTATTCCTGACCCTTGAAGCGGTAGAACTGCGTACGCACACGCGCCGCCGTACCGACCCAGCCGGTCAGCACGAAGGCGAACAGCAGGGATGGCAGCACGCCCACCTTCTCCGCCAAGTGCAGCTGGAACAGGGTCGCGACGACCATGAACGGCACGCTGTTCAGCACGTCGGAGATACGCTCCATCACCATGTCAACCGCGCCGCCGTAGTAGCCCTCAATAGAGCCGTACAGTACGCCGAGGATGAAGTTGATGCTCGCCACGACGATGGACAGCAGGAAGCTCAGGCGCGCGCCGACTGCCAAGCAGGTGAAAATATCCTGCCCGTAGTTGTTCGTGCCGAAAATGAACGTGGGTTCATAGCCGTTGATATAGCGGAAGTACTCCAGATAGTGCACACGCACGCGGTAGCCAGTCTGGTTCTTCTGGGCGTAGGTGTACCACTGCCCATCCGCGCCGTCGTCGCCGGCAATGCGCTTGCTGTTGTAGTTCGCCTTGTTCGGGTTGTCGGACGTGAGGTAGTTCGGAATCAGGCTGCCGTTTTCATCCAGCGCCGGATCACCGTTGGTGTTCACGCTCTCGTCCTTGAGCTGGTACCAGAAGTTCGCGCCGCCGTTGCCCATCATGTACTGCGAATTGTGAGTCTTCTGCAGCGGGTAGATGACCTGAATGTCATTCTCGTTCTGATACGCCATCAGGTTGTTGTATTCCGTTTCGCTCAGGTTGACATACGCGAAGCCGACCAGCGCGTAGGAATCCACGCGCAGGTTGTAGTACGTCACGCCATTGGCATCGGTGTAGTGGTCGTATTCCTTCTTCACGACCGGCACGCCCGTTTCCTGACCGATGGCGTTATAGTAATGGTAGCCGATTTCGCTGACCTTTTCCTTGCGCGCGCCATCCCAGAAACCCGCGTTTTCAAACAGCGTGTTCTTCGGCAGCACCGACTTGTAGTAGCCGTCGCGGAACTGCACCGTGTACGGCGAGACAAACGGCGTGATGATGGCAAACAGCAGCAGGAACACAATCAGGCAGAACGCCACAACGGAGGACTTGTTCTTGCGGAAGCGCAGCCACGCGTCGCCCAGATAGCTGATGGACTTGGTCTGCAGCTTTTCGTCATGGATGCGCTCATCCTTGTGAATAAACGCAAACTTCTCCTGCGGGATTTCCGGATACAGATTTTTTTCCATCATTTCTTCGACCCCATTCTGATGCGCGGGTCAATAAACCCGTAGCTGATGTCAATGACAATGCCCGAAACCAGGCCGATTGCCGTATAGAACACGTTCAGCGCCATGAAGAAATTATAATCGCGGACATTGATGGAGTTGATGTACAGGTTGCCGATGCCGGGAATGCCGAAGATGTTTTCGATAATCATCGAGCCGCCCAGAATACCGATGAATTCACCAATAATCATCGGCAGGATGACGACCATTGCGTTGCGCAGCGCGTGACGGGAAATTGCCTGTGCCTTGGTCAGACCTTTCGTGCGCGCCAGCAGCATGTAGTCACCGGTCAGCACCTCGCTCAGCTCCGCACGGGTGTAGCGCGTCAAGCCTGCCACAACGCCGAAGCCCAGCGACAGCACCGCCGGAATCAGCGATACGAACATCGTCCAGCTGAACAGTGACCCGCCCGCCTGTGACAAACTTGCCGCCTGCAAGGGGAACCAGCCGAGCTTGAAGCACAGGAAGTACTGCACCAGGAAGGCGTACACATAGCTTGGCACCGAGATGAAGACCATGACCATGGTGGAAATGAAGTTATCCTGCCACTTGTTCTTCTTCAGCGCCGCATAGATGCCGAAAGCAAGGCCCAGCGGAATCGCAATCAGGATAGAATACAGGTTGACCAGCACCGTGTAGGGCAGCTTCTGCATCATGACAGCCCAAACACCCATGCCTTCATACATCTGCTCGCCGACGCCCCAGTCCCATTCGGTCAGGATGCTCTTCAGGTACAGGAAGTACTGCACCATGATCGGCTTGTTGTAGCCCATCTTTTCGCGCTTGGCGAGCACGAGGTTGATGTCGCGGCCCATTTCGCGGACGGCGGGCAGCGGCAGCAGCTTAATCAGGATAAAGCACATGGTCATGATGATGAACAGCACCAGGAACATGTACAGGACACGCTTGATGATGTATCGTGTCATACCATTTTTGGACATTCCACGTTACCTCCGTTTTTCATATTGAGCGGAAGGGGCGGGAAACCCTGCTGCCCCCCTGCTTCCGGCCGTCAGAGTGCGTCGCCCCACCCGTGACGGGGTCGCGGAGGATGCGGCTGGAGATGCGCATCACCGCGGACTGGGCTTGCCTGACTGGATTGAATCCCCCTTGGGCATTTCTTAAGGAATCACTATTTTGTACCATTTTTCTTTGGAATCACCGCGTCCCCTTAAGAAACGCCCGAAAATCAACCGGTTTTTTAATACGCACATCGGGCATGGGGGTCAAAAGGCCCCCATGCCCGTGCCGAGGTTCAGAGAATCACGGCAAATGTGCGCCTTGAATTAGTATTCCAGGGTGTTGTTGGCGATGTAGTCCGCCCACTCAGCGTCATCGTAGTTGTACGTCATGTACTGAATACCGCCGAAGCCGATCAGCGTGACGTAGGTATCAACAACGGTGTTCACCTTCTGGGAGTTCATGCTCGCGCTGTTGCGGTAGTAGATGGAGGAGCAGGGATACCAGTTCATGAACGCGCCTTCGACAGCGGTCGCGAACTGCAGACGAGTGTCGTAGGTGTAATCAGCGAACTTGCCCAGCTTTTCCTCGATGGACGGAACGTTCTGGCTGTTGCACCAGTTCGCCCAGTTCTGCAGGTTGTCGGTGATTTCGCCAACGCCTTCCACATTGTAAACAATGTCGATGGTGGTGGTGTCATAGCCGTATTCGTTCTGGTTGCCCTTGCCGTACGCATCGTCGGTGTAGCAGTTGCCGAACACGCCGAAGGGAGCCATCGTCGCGCCGCCCCAAGTGGTGAAGATCATGTCCGCGTTGCCGGACTGCATGGTTTCGTAGTAGTCGGTGTCCACGGTCATGGTCATTTCGACCTTGCCTTCAAACGGCGTGCCAACGCAAGCGTTCTTCAGCGCGGCGTTCAGGTAGTTGAACATGTTGACGTAGATAGCGTCGCTCTGGTACACGCGCAGGTCAATCTTGATGTCGCTGGTGCCATCGTAGATGCCGGCAGCAACAGCCTTGTCATACGCAACCGCCATCAGCGCGCGCGCCTTTTCGACCTCGTAGCCGGTCATGGCTTCGTACGCTTCGTCGAGGGTGTCGTAGTCGCCGCCCTCGCCCCAGGTCAGGTCGAACAGACGGCAGAGGACTGCCTTCGCGGGTTCGCTGTCACGATACAGCGCGCCGGTGAAGGGGTCGTAGCAGTACAGTTCGTTGATCAGGCCAAAGCCAGCCGTGCCAGCCGCGGTGAAGGAGGAAGCAAATTCCTTACGGTCATAGGAGTAAGAAATCGCCTGACGGAATTCCGGGATTACCAGAACCTGACTATTGGTGCCGTGAGACAGCAGCTTCTCATAGTCGGTGTTCATGGTCAGCTTGGTGGTGTAGCCGTTGTTCGGGCCGTACTTGATGTACTTGCTGTTGCCGTACTTCTTCAGGTCGTCCGCCTGCAGAGCGATGTCATCAATCTCGCCCTTTTCAAACGCCAGCACCTGAGTCGCGTGGTCGGCAATGCAGGTCACCTTGTAGATGTCCGTCTGATACTGGCCGACGTGGTTGCCGTCATGATAGCCATACCAGTTGTCATTGCGGGTCAGGGTGTATTCCTTGTCCAGTTCGAAGGAAGACAGCTTGTACGGGCCGTAGGAAACCGTGTTCTCCACGGAACGGCCGTACTTGGTCTTCACTTCGTCCGCTTCTTCCTCGGTGGCAACTTCCTTGCCGTCCTTGTAGAAGGTCTTGCAGGCTTCGTAAACGGGCTTGTAGACCAGGTAGGAGGAAGACAGGTTGTAGGGCACATAGAAGTTCGCTTCGTTCACGGGGTTGGCCAGGATGAAGTCAACGGTGTAATCGTCAACCTTCTTGAAGCCAACTTCGTCCCACGTTGCGGCATCCGCAACGCTGGCGGTGTACAGGTACTGAGCCTGCATGGACTCATACTGCTGACCCGCGGCGAAGTAGTTGTCAAACAGGTACTTCGCGGAGACCCACGCTTCGGCAGCGGTTTCGTCTTCAACAGAAGCATCGCGGTACATCGTGTCGTCCGCAATGTTCACATACTGCGGCGCGGGATTGCCCTCCGCGTCCAGCGCGCCGACCATGCCCCAAGCGCTCATGTCGAGGTACACATCGGTGCCGGCGGCAATGAGGTTCTCGGCAGTGTCTGCAATCAGGTCATAGGTCGTCTTGCCCGCGTAGAGGTAGTTCTTCGCGTTGTAGATGACGAACTCGCCAGCATAGTAGCTGTCAGCGCGGCGATTCAGCATCTTCGGGTTGAGCAGCTGCTGCATAGAGTACACATAGTCATCAGCGGTGATGGGGGTGCCATCTTCCCACTTGGCGAGCTTGTTCAGCGCGATACGCCAAGCCTTGGCGGTCTCGCCTTCCTTCACGCCGTACTGACCGACATACTCAGCAGTCACGTCCACCGGCATTTCAGCAGCCAGTTCGGGCATGACGGAGTAGCCATTCTTTTCGGAATTCAGAACGAAGGTGTAGAAACCAGAGCTGACATTGTTCAAAATATCAGTGTCTTCGTTCGTTTCCCAGGAGAGCGGGTCCCAGTTCAGAGAAGAGTTAATGCCGGGGGTGTAGCTGTTGTAGGTGTACACCTTTTCATCGGTGTAGTCCTTGCCAGCTTCGCCGACATACTGATCGGTAGAAACCGTCTGCGCGCTCCCCTCGCTCTTTTCCAGCGTGACAGTGCCCGCGTTGTACACGCGCTCACCGACATCGTAGGAATCAGCAGGCGTGAACGTGCCTTCTGCCAGCGCAGCCGCACTCAGCATCATGCACGCAGACAGGACCAGAGAGAGAATCTTCTTCATGGTCTAACCCCTCCAATTCATTTCGTACCAGATGACACGATGCAAATGATACGTTGATATTCATTATAGAGGAATTGACGCAGGGTTGTCAAGGGCTTGCCGCTTGCAATTTTTGACCAATCTTCCTGCAAAATTCCCCACTTTCACAGCAACCCCTTGATTTAACGATGTGAAATCGTTTTCGCGCCAAAATTGTTTTTTTTGTGTTTTTTCGTTCTTTGCCTTGATTTCTCTGCCTTTGCGCCATACTTGACGTTTCCCGTTTTTTCACCTATACTATCCTGTGCAGTGAAAGGAGAATTCCTTTATTATGAATGTTGACTTGACCCATGGTTCGATTTTCCGCGGACTGCTCCGTTTTTCTCTGCCGCTGATGGCGGGCAATCTGCTCCAGCAGCTTTATAACCTTGTGGACACCTTCGTCGTCGGGCGATACTGCGGTGAAATCGCCCTTGCCGCCGTCGGCAGCGCGTTTTCCGTCATGATTCTGCTCACGAGCATCGTCACCGGGCTGTGCATGGGCAGCGGCGTGGTTGTCAGCCAGCTTTTCGGGCAGAAAGACGATGCCGGCGTGCGCAAAGCGGTCGGCAATGCGTTTGTGCTGATTGCGGGCGTATCAGCGCTGCTGACCATCCTTTCCTACGCGCTCCTGCCCGTCATGATGACGCTCCTGCGCATTCCGCCTGAAGCGCAGGGCGTTCTCTCCCGCTACCTCTTGATTGTGTTCATCGGTATCATCCCGACGTTCCTGTATAACTTCGGGGCGTGTATGCTCCGCGCCGTTGGCAATTCAACCGCGCCGCTGGTTTTCCTGCTGATTTCGTCGCTGACGAACGTCGCGCTGGACTTTCTGTTCGTGGCGGTGCTGCCGTGGGGCGTGGCAGGCGCTGCCGTCGCGACGCTGATTTCGCAAGTACTGTCCGGTTTCCTGTGCTTAGGTTATGTGCTCTTCCGCGTTCCGGCGCTGACGCCCTCGCAGCACGACCTGCATCCCGATCGCGCGCTGTTCAGGCGCATCTTCTCCGTCTCTGCCATGACCAGCATTCAGCAGTCCATCATGAATTTCGGCATCCTGTGTGTGCAAAGTCTCGTGAACAGCTTCGGTCTGGCAGCGATGGCGGCATTCACCGCCGGCGTGAAGATTGACTCGCTGGCGTACAGCCCCGCGCAGGACTTCGGCAACGGCTTCACGACCTTCGTCGCCCAGAATCAGGGGGCGAATCAGCCGCAGCGCCTCCGTCACGGCATCCGCACAGCGTTCCTGCTTTCCGGCGGCTTCTGCCTGATTGTTTCCACGCTCGTGGCGATTTTCGCTGAGCCGCTGCTGCTCGTGTTCCTCAAAAATGCATCGGCGGAGTCTCTTTCCATCGGCGTAACGTACCTGCGCACCGAGGGGCTGTGCTACATCGGCATCGGCTTCCTGTTCCTGCTTTATGCCATTTTCCGCGGTTTGGAGCAGGCAGGCATGAGCATCGTCCTGACGGTGCTTTCACTTGGGCTGCGCGTTGTGCTGTCCTATGCCTTCGCGCCGCATTTCGGCATGATGGCGATTTGGCTGGCAATTCCGGCGGGCTGGCTGATTGCGGATATTGTCGGTTTCGTTGCCATGGGGCGGCGCGGACTAATGCGTTCCGCTTCCAATAAAACGGGCAAAAGTGCCTGCTGACATCGGGATGGATTCGCCGCTTTGTGACAAGTTTGTAACACCTGCGCGCGCCCCTTGACGAATCCGACTCGGCGTTGTATGATGGGGATACTCAATAACGAAAGGATTGTGCGGAACGGGTATGAAGAAGGAAACGAATCCCAAGGCGAAGCGGAATGTCCTGTGGTGCAATGTGCTGATTGTGACAGCGCTGCTGCTGATTGTGGCGGTACTGATGGTTGTGCTGCGGAGGAACGCACCCGCGAATGTAGACGCCAATGCGCCTTTGCTGCCCCTGACCGCAACAGATGCGCCGCCCGAAGCGCCGACAGAGCTTGCGACCAGCACACCGGAGGCAGCGGCGACCCCCGAAATCACCGCGGCACCGGAAGCGGCTGCCGCGCCGGAAGTCACGGACGTCCCCGAAGCCACCGCCACCCCCGACCTGTCGCAGGTGGAAGCATTCCTCGTCGTCACCGTCGGTGACAAAACGTATCAGCCAATTCCGCTGACCGAAGAGGGCTATTATCGCCTCCGCCACGGCGACTGCATCAACATCGTCCATGTCACCCCGACAAGCATCGACATGCACGAGGCGAACTGCGACAATCAGGATTGCGTGGAGCAGGGTGAAGTGACGCTGGAAAACAAGGACACACGCATTCTGGGCAACATGATTATCTGTCTGCCGAATCAGGTGACGCTCCAGCTGTACAGTCGCGACGAATTGATGGACTGGCTGACGACCGTGCAGGAGGACGCAGCAAATGAATAAGCAGCAAATCACCACAAAGCAGCTTGCGCTGTGCAGTGTGCTGCTGACGCTGATGCTGGTACTGAGCTGGGTAGAGAGCCTGTTTCCACCGCTGATGGGCGTGCCGGGCATCAAGCTGGGTTTAAGCAACGGTGTGCTGATTTTCGCGGTCTACATGCTGTCCCTGCCGACGGCGTGGGTGCTGATGCTGCTGAAAGTGGTGCTGTCCTCGCTGTTTTTGGGCGGCGTGGCGGCGCTGCCGTACGCACTGGCAGGCGGTGTGCTGTCGCTGGCAAGCATGTGTCTCCTTTCGCGCATGAAGTGGATGCACCCGGTCACGGTCAGCATTGTCGGCGGCGTAATGCACAACGTCGGGCAAATCGTGATGGCAATGATTATCCTCCACACGTCGCAATTGGCGTACTACATGGCTGTCCTGATGCTCAGCGGCATTCTCTTCGGCGCGCTGACCGGCGTGAGCGCCACGCTGGTGATGAAGCACATGAAGCACATCAAGTGGGGGAAATAGCGAAGGGGGGCAGGGGGCGACCGCAGACTTCATCTGTTTTCATGCCTTCTTGTCGCCTCCACAGAGGTGAAGCCCTCTGCACGACAAAAATCAACTAACACAGAAAACAAAAAGCAGGACTACCTCCACGCCGGAGACAGCCCTGCTTTTTGTTGTGCGAAAGAAGCCATCAGAAGAAAAGGAAACGCTTCTTCTGATACGGCTCGCTTGACATGCCCTTGAAATCATAGCCCGTCGCGGCAATCGCAGCTTTCACCTGCGCTTCGTCCAGCGGATCTTCGGAAATGACCACCGTTTCACCCTTGCCATGGGAGGAAGTCACCTTCTTGACCGCCGGGAAAGCCTTGCGGATTGCGTCATTGACATGGCTCTCGCACATGCCGCACATCATGCCGTCAATTTTCAGCGTCGTTTTTATCATCAGCCCTCATCCTTTCGATGAATGCAATATACCCCATCGGGGTATCTGAATGATAGCACCAGCGCGGCGGATTGTCAAGCGGTTTCGTTCGATGTGACTAACTTTTTTAAGGTAACACCGCACAAATGAGGTGGTCGGCTGGCGAATGGATTTTTTCGTCAGATACAAATGCAAATTTCGAAGGTTTACTGGCGGTAAATCGAGGAATTTGCATGCCGCAGATGGCGGAAAAGACATCGCCAGACGCGCCGCCGAATTGTGCGGTAGTGCCTTAGCGGATGCCCGACCAGAGCGCGTCATTTTCCGCTTGAAACGCTTCCCTCAGCGCATTTTCATCTTCAGTAGATACATCCTGCTCAAAAATCAGGATGCCGTCCATATCCGGGTCATGTTCCCAAACCTGCAGGGTCAGCACATCATTGTAGTGCCGGACGGTATAACCATCCGCGTCGAACGTCCAGTCCTCTTTCTCCTCGCCAACCGCCCAGCGCAGCAGTACCGCCTCCGTCCCATCAAAACGGTACAGCGTTTCTCTGTGAATGCCGCCCGCCAAGCCGCCGTTCACAGAACTCCTTACAATCTTGTGTTCCGCATCAAGGTCGTAATTCGTGAACGTCAGCGGACAGAGAACATACTGTTCGCCATCAAAAATGAAAAACTGGTAGACGAAATTGCTCGCGCCGCGCTGTGTCAGTATCACCACATCGTTGATGCCGTCGAAGTTGACATCCGCATAGGAAAGGTACGGGTCTTTCTCGCCGGACACGAAGCAGAGTTCCTGCCCATTGTCCGCAATCAGGCGGTGGATGTACTCGTTCTCCGTCGTCTGCCCGATAATTTCCGCGCGGACAGGGGCGATGGTCATCAGGAAAAGCAAGGCAAGCAGGCAGAAACGGGAAATACAGTTCTTCATAAAGAATACTCCTTTCGCATTGGTATGCTAATGAAAGAACGAATATGGGGCGGCAATTCATCCGCAGAAAAAAAGGAAATTTCTTCATCGACTGAAATGGGAATGCTTGCAAATTACTGATGTTTGCGTTATAATGAAAATGGTATTTTATGATTCATACTATTTCCAGATAAGAATGCGCCAAGATGCGCGGCGAATTTTTCATTCTGGCTAACGTGAATGGAACGCAGCGTAGCAGCGCTACGCTAAGTGGAATGAGCGGACGCCAGAAGGGAAAAGGCGCAAGCAGATGGCGCAGATGAATCTGGAAATAGTATCAAGGTTTCTTGCTGGGGAAGTGGGGAAAGGGGTGTTTGCCACGGCGCACGAAGGAGCAGCGCAATACTGCCGCAAAGTGGACAAGCGTGAAATTCCGGTCTGTCCGATTTTAGGGGTCAATATTGCAGTCATCAACATGAATTGGCTGCTGAAATATTTGGCGCAGAATATTCATCAATTGCAGGGAGATTACATCTGCGTATCGAATGTACATACAACCGTCGTCAGTTACGAGGATGCGGACTACCGTGCCGTGCAGAACGGCGGTTTGATGGCGATTCCGGATGGCAATCCGCTGGCGCAGGAGGCGCGGCGGCGCGGGTATCCGCAGATTCAGCGGACAACCGGGCCTGACCTGATGATGGAGGTCTTTCGGCAGTCCACGGCACACGGCTGGCGGCATTATTTCTACGGCAGCACGCAGGAAGTGCAGGAGAAAATGATTGCGCGCCTGCAGCAGGAGTATCCGGGACTGGTAATTGCGGGCACAGACGCGCCGCCCTTCCGCGAACTGACACCGGAGGAAGATGCGCTTGCCGTGGCGCGCATCAATCAGGCGCAGCCGGATTTTGTGTGGGTCGGGCTGGGAGCGCCGAAGCAGGAGCGCTGGATGGCGGCGCACCAAGGGCGTGTGCATGGGCTGATGATTGGCGTCGGCGCGGGCTTTGATTTCTTTTCGGGCAACGTGAGGCGCGCCCCGTTATGGATGCAGAAGCACAGCCTGGAATGGCTCTATCGCCTGATGCAAGACCCGAAGCGGCTATTCCGGCGCTACTGGAGCACGAATCTGAAATTCATCTGGAACGCGACCATCAGGAGAAAGTAAATGCAGCAAACGACAAAACAGCCCGCTGTACTGCTGGTACACGACTATTATCAGGTTCCCGGCGGCGAGGATGTCGTTGTGGCGAACGAGAAGCACCTGCTGGAAACGCACGGTCACGCTGCGGCGCTGTATGCGCGGCGGAACGAGGAAATTTCGCGCATGGGAGCGCTGGAGAAAATCCGCAGTGCGCTGGGGATGTTTTTCAGCATCCGTACATACCGCGAGGTTCGGCGGAGCATCCGCGAAAACCGGATTTCGCTGGTGCATGTGCACAACACGCTGCCGCTGATTGGCCCGGCAGTGTATTACGCGGCATTCCGCGAGGGCGTTCCCGTGGTGCAGACGGTGCACAACTTCCGCCTGCTCTGCCCGAACGCGCTTTTCTACCGCGACGGCCACATCTGCGAGGACTGCACGAAAAAGGGGCTGCACTGCGCGGTGAAGCACCGCTGCTACCGCGGCAGCCGCCTGCAGACGGTGCTCTGCGTGCTCAGCACACGTTTGCACCGTGCCTTCAAAACGTACAGCCGCCTGCATTACATCACCCTGACGGACTTCAACCGGCAGAAGCTGCTGGCGCTTAAGCAGATTCCGCCGGAAAACGTGTCCGTAAAGCCGAACTTTGTGGAACCGCCGGAGACGATTGTGCCATACGCGGCGCGCGAAAATCAGGTGGTGTACATCGGTCGGCTGGATGCGCTCAAGGGCATTCGGCTGCTGCTGGAAGCGTGGGCGCGCTACGAGCGTTCAGGCGGGGGCATGAAGCTAATCATCTGCGGTACAGGGCCGGAGGAAGCATGGTGCCGCGAATATCTGACGCGGGAAAAGCTGAAGCAGGCGGAGCTGCGCGGCTTTGTGCCAAATTCGGCGGCACGGGCGCTGATGGGGCAGTCCAAGGCGCTGATTCTGACGACACAGTGGTATGAAGGCTTCCCGATGACGATTGTGGAAGCCTTCAGCGCCGCCACGCCGGTGATTTGCTCGGATTTAGGCAACGCGGGTTCCCTGATTTCGGACGGCGTGACGGGCTTCAAGTTTCCGGCGGACTCGGCGGAACAGCTGGCACAGACGCTCAATCGGCTACAGCACGCGGAATCCGTCAGCGAAGGCGCGCTGAAAACGTATCAGGAGAATTTCACGGCGGAAGCAAATTATCGTCAGCTGATGGCGATTTACAGCAAGGCGATGCAGAAAAGCGGCGAAAGGAACGAACCATCATGCGGCTGATTGTGGCAGATGTACGGAGCACCAGCACAGACGGCATTGCCGCTGGGCATTATTTCACCGTCGCGCAGAATTATCTTGACCTGTTCGGCGCGGAGATGGATGTGCGCATTGCGGGCGGGCCGGTGTACGGCGACCGCTTCGGGAACAAGCTGATTCGTCTGCCGCATGATTACATCGTGGGCAGCTCGGCGGCGCGCAACAAACGCGCCGTGTTCCAGAACGTGCGCGCGCTGCTTCGGGAAGCGCAGGATGACGTGATTGTCCTCCAGTGCAGCGCCGTCGCAACAGCGTATCTGGGGCTTGCACTGTTCAAGAAGAAAGAAACGCGGGTCTACGCCATCCAGTACAGCACCGACGGCGTCAATTCGCTGCTGAAACGGGGGCTGTATGCGCTGTGCAGGCGGAAAATCAGCGGCGTTATCTGCCCCAATGCAGCCATTGGCGCGGCGTACGGGCGGCCGATGTGCGTCGTGTCCGATTACATCAGCACAGGAACGATGCAGCCGCCTGTGCCGTATGCGCAGAAGCGCTATGATTTCGGCATGGTCGGGCTGATTACGTCGGACAAGGGCGTCGTTGAGGCGGCAAAACAGCTGCGGAACACGCCGTATCGGGTGCTGATTGCGGGTCGAGTGCAGGAAGCGCCGCTGGAAACGGAACTGCGGGCAGTCTGCGCGGGCGCAAAGAACATCGAACTGCGGCTGGAATACCTGTCCGAAGCGGCGTATGACGAGGCGATTCGCCAATGCCGCTACTGCATCCTAAACTATTCGGAGAATTACTCCCTGCACAGCAGCGGCGTTGTATTCGATATTCTCTTCCGGGGCGTGCCGATTGTGGGCAGCCGCTGTGGGACGCTGCAAATGGTGGAAGCAAACGAATTGGGCAAAACGGTATCCAGCATGGCGGATTTTGCGCCGGAAAGGCTGCTGGATGAAGCTGTGCATGACCGCTATGTGCGCAACATTGCGCGCTACTGCCAATCGCAGGCACAGGAGCGGGAAAAGCTGCGGGATTTTCTGACGCGGGGCGCAGCGGAATAACCATGCCGCACAGCGCAAAGTGAAAGGAGTGGCTGAAGCGTGAAGGTCATGTGGATGGGGAATATTATCCTCCCTGCCATTGCGGAAAAAGAATCGCTTCCCCCGGTGTATATCGTGGGCTGGCTGGTCGGGCTGTCGCGGCGGCTGACGCAGCTGCCGGATGTGGCGCTGACGTATGTGTTTGACGCGCCGAAAGCGCTGACGGGCGAAGTGGACGGCTACCGCTATTACGGGCTTGTCAACCCCACACGCCCTACGCAGCGCTGCGGGGAAGCCTACACCCGGCAGCTGGAGGAAATCCTGCGCAAAGAGCAGCCGGATGTCATTCACCTCTGGGGCACGGAAAATCAGCACACGCTGGCCATGGTTGATGCGGCGGAACACATGGGGATGCGCGAGCGGATTGTAATTTCCATTCAGGGGCTTCTGTCCATATACGCGGAGCATTATCGCGCTTATCTGCCGGAACACGTCTGCCACGGGCGCACGCTGAAGGACTTGGTGAAGGGCAATATCGTCCGGCAGGAAGCAATCTACCGCCGCGTCGGGCAGTATGAACAGGAAGCCCTGCGCAGGGTGCAGCACGTTATCGGGCGCACCGACTGGGATGCCGCCTGCATGGCGGAGCTTGCCCCGCAGGCGGCCTATCATTTCAACAACGAAACGCTGCGGGACGAGTTCTACACCGGCGAATGGTCGCTGGACAACTGCGAGCCGCACAGTCTCTTCTGCAGTCAGGCGCATGTGCCACTCAAGGGGCTGCATCTGCTATTGCAGGCGCTGGCGATTGTCCGCAAGCGCTATCCCGATGTCAAGCTCTATGTGGGGCGCAAGGACTATGGGCGCATTCCGCCGCTTGCGCGCAATGCCTATGAACGGTACATCCACCGCCTGCTGCGCGAAAACGACCTCTACGACCATGTTGTTTTTACCGGAAGCCTGAATGCACAGCAAATGAAGGAGCGGTATCTAAAAAGTCAGGTGTTTGTGCTGCCGTCGAGCATTGAAAACTCCCCCAATTCGCTGGGCGAGGCGATGCTGCTTGGCGTACCGTGCATTGCGTCGGATGTCGGCGGCGTGCGCTGTCTGATGACGCACAGCGTGGAAGGGCTGATTTATCCGGCAGACGACCCGCATTTGCTGGCGCATGATATCTGCGAGATGTTCGCGCATCCGGAAAAAGCGGCGCAGATGGCGCGCGCCGGGCGGGAACATGCCGGAAAAACGCATGATGCGCAGAAGAATCTGGAGATACTGCATCAGATTTATACGGAGATTGCACGATGAAAATCCGAATCACAAAGAACCATGTGGATGCACTCTGTGTGCTGATTGGCGTGCTGGGCATGGGTTCGCTGTATTTTCAGGTGCTGCGGATGCCGCTGATGGCAGCCATGCTGATTGCGTCGATTCTGCTGCTGACGCGGGCGCATCATCCGAAAATCAGCGCCCAGAATGTACGCCTGACGCTGCTGCTGACGGCGGCGCTGCTGCTGACGAGTTTCGTCAACCCGCAGAACGGCATCCACATCAACGATATTGTCATTTGGCTTTGCAACATCGGCTATGTGCTGGTTCTGCAAAGCTGCATCGGGTATCGGACGTATATGCGGCTGTATACCAAAGTCATGCTGGCAGAGGCGGCCATCAGCCTGATTTCCTTCGTCATCGGCGATTTGCTGTCGCTGCCGCTGCCGCTGCTGCACTACGAAGTTTCCAGCGTCAACGGATTTTATCTGACGCCTTATTTTACCTTAGGCTGGCTGAACATCCCGGTTTTCCACCGCAATGCGGGTATGTTCAACGAGCCGGGCAGCCACCAGATTTTCCTGAACTTCGCGCTGCTGTTCCTGATGAGCGACGAAACGCGCATGGGCATGAGCAAGAAGAAATACTGCTGGGCAATTGCGCTGCTGATCGTCACCATCCTCAGCACGCTGTCCACAACAGGCTTTATTTGTCTGGGCGTTGTGCTGCTGACGGTGGCATTCCGCAAAAAGGGCGGGAAAATGGCGCGCAGCATCAAGATGGCGGCGTTCGTTGGGCTGATTTTGCTGTTTGTCATCGAGTCCGTCACGGGCGTGGTGGAACGCAAGATTGTCGGACGAAATTCCGGCGGTTCATTCTACACGCGGTGGAACGACACCTTCAGCGGCTTTGAAATCGGACTGGAATCCCCCATTGCGGGGCAGGGCGTTTTCTCGGAGCGGAAGGCGGAAATCCTGCTGGAACACAGGGTGCAGAACATTTCCAACGGCTTTGCCGCCTTCGTCATGGATACAGGGTTGATTCTCCCGGCAGTTTGGCTGTGGCTGACGTACCGCGGTATCCGCACCAAATTTGCCAAGGCGCGGCTGCTGTATGTGCTGGGCGTTTTCCTGCTGTATTTCCTGTGCATCAACACGGAGGGCGTTTTCCTGAACATACTGTTTCTGGGGCTGCTGGGCAAGTGGCAGCCGGACGCGGAGGACACGCCTGATCTGCCGGCAAATGCGCGCAGCCAGAAGAAGCGCAGGTGGCGATGCACTGTGCCGCCGGAAAAACTGCGCCTGACGTTTAACACGCAGCCGGAGGACGCGGCGCAGGAGCAGACAGGCGAAACAGGCGGAGAGGAATCATGAACACAGCATCAAGGAGCGAAAACACGGCACGCAACATCGGCGTGGGCGCAGTGCGGCAGGTGGTTACGCTGCTGTTGGCTTTTGCCGTGCGAACGGTGTTTGTGCGCCGGCTGGGCGCAGATTATACGGGTGTCAACGGGCTGTACAGCAACATTCTTGCCATGCTGTCACTGGCGGAACTGGGCGTGGGTAACGTGCTGGTGTACAGCTTGTACGCACCGCTGCACCGGGGCGATGCGGGCGAAATCCAGCACCTGCTGGGCTATTATCGTCGCATTTACCGCCTGATTGCGCTGGCGGTAGCGCTGCTGGGCGCGGCGGTAATCCCCTTCCTGCCGCTCATCATCAGCAGTGAGCTGCCGATGGCGCAGCTGATCGTCTACTATGTGCTATACCTGGCGAACTCCGTGGCATCCTATCTGGTCATCTACAAAACGACGCTGATTCAGGCCGACCAGAAGGCATATTTGCAGAACATGGTTTCCGCCGCGGCGCTGGTGGTGCAGTATGCGGCGCAGATCGCATGCCTGCTGATTTGGGGCAGCTATCTTGGCTATTTGCTGATTCAGATTGCCTGCACCCTCCTGCAGAACGCGGTGCTGAGCCATTTAGCGGATAAGATGTACCCCTTCCTGCGGAAAAAGCAGAAACGTGCGCCGATGCACCGCAAGCAGGAACTGAACGACAACATCCGCTCCATGTTTCTCTACAAGCTGGCGACAATACTCATCAACAACACGGACAACATTCTGATTTCCGTCATGCTGGGCACGGTGTTCGTCGGCTACTACTCCAACTACGCGTCGCTGACGACGTATGTGACAACGTTCGTTTCCATCGTGATTACCGGCATTTCCGCCAGCTTGGGAAATCTGAATGCCGAGAAGAATTCGGAAAAGTCATACGCCATGTTCCGCAACCTGATTGTCCTCTTCGGGGCGATTACAGGCTTCTGCGTCTCCGCATACGGCGCGATTGTACAGGACTTCATCCCCGTCTGGGTGGGCGAAGAATACCTGATGGACACAGGGACAGTGGCGGCGGTGCTGTTCACGTTCTACCTGAGCACCATCGTCGCGCCTGTGTGGATGTACCGCGAAACGCTGGGACTTTTTCGGCAAATGAAGTATGTTATGTTTATGACGGCGCTGGTCAACATCCTGCTGTCCATCCTGCTGGGGCACTTCTTCGGCGTGGCGGGCATCATCGGCGCAACAGGGCTGGCGCGGCTCTGCACCATCTTCTGGTATGAGCCGAAAGTGCTGTTCCATCGCACCTTCGGGCGCAGCGCTGCCGCGTATTTCAAGGCGCAGGGAGGCTTGCTGCTGCTCAACGGCGCGGTGATGGCGCTGTCGCTGCTGCTGTGCGCGCGGATGGGGCATACGCTGATGTGGATTATCATCAAGGGCATCACCTGCGCGGCGGTGACGGCGCTCCTGTACACGCTGGCGCTGGGGCGGACGGCAGAATATCGCTGGATGCTTGAAAAAGGGCGGAGTTTCTTGCGCAAATGGAGGAAGAAGGCATGATCGATCAGGAAATGCAGCACTGCCGTAAAATTGTGCGTTTTGACCCTACCATTTCAACAGCGAATCAGGGAGATTTCATCATCCGCAACGCCTGCGAGCATGTGCTGCACGACTGCTTTCCTGTGCAGCTGTCCGTCGCCGTGCCGGTTCGGGACAGGCTGTCGAAAGTGTCGATGAAGCACGTCGGCAGTGCGGATTACGCATTTGTCTGCGGGACGAATCTGCTTTCCTCGGACATGCGCCGCCAAAGGATGTGGAATATCCGCCTGCGGGACGCGGTGATGATGCGCTGCGGCGATTTGCACAAGCGGGAGCTGCTGAATTTCCGCCTGATTCGTGAGAAATTTCAGCGCACGCATATCATTTTGCTGGGTGCGGGGTGGTATCAATACCAGGACGAGCCGACAGGATACACGAAGCGGATTCTAAAAGCGCTGCTGGATGGGCAGTACCTGCACGCGGTGCGCGACGAATACACGCGCCAGCGCCTGCTGAAGCTGGGCATCACGAACGTGCTGAATACGGCGTGCCCGACAATGTGGGGGCTGACAGACGACAAATGCGCGCAGATTCCGACGCACAAGGCGGAGCGCGTCGTGACAACGCTGACGGACTACCGCAGCAGCCCGGAGCAGGATGCGCAGATGCTGACCATGCTGCAAAAGCACTATCGCGAGGTGTATGTGTGGCTGCAAGCAGTTGAGGACTACGCCTGCCTGCGCCAAATGGATGCGCGCGTGACGCAGAATTTGCACCTGATTCAGCCGAATCTGCGAGATTACACAGCACTTTTGGCATCAGGCGGGATTGACTACGTTGGCACGCGGCTGCACGGCGGCATCCACGCAATGAACATGGGCTGCCGAAGCCTGATTCTGGCGGTAGACAACCGCGCAAGCGAAATCGCGAAGGACACGAATCTGCCCGTCCTGCCCCGCGGCGGGAATTTGGATGTGCTGGAGGAGCAAATCTGTTCCGCATGGGAGACGCAAATTGATTTGCCGACCACGGCAATTCGGCAATGGAAAAATCAGTTCCGCGAGACAGATGCAGAGAAAGCGCCTTGATTTTCGTATAAAATGCGGCTTTCTGCGCGGTAAGTATTGACAGCCGACTTGTAATTTGTTACAATATAGCTGGAATTGGGAAAGAGATTGCTATATCCACCGGGAGCACTGCGGCTCGCCGCGAAAAGAAAGATGGAAAGCAGCAATCGCTTGCCATTGGCACAACCATACGTCGTGCCGGAAGATTGCACAGAACAAGGAGTGAGGACGATGAAGGACAAAAAGTGGATGCGAAAGGCATTGTCTTTCCTGCTGGCTGTATTCATGGTGACGGGCAGTATGGGAACAGTGCTGACGGCGGCTGCAGAAGAGCCGGAAACTCCGCCGACGGAAACGGTTGAAGTCGTGCCGACGGAAGCACCGGAAGCGACGGATGTTCCTGAGGTAACGGAAATCCCCGAAGTGACGGATGTTCCCGAAGCAACGGAAATCCCCGAAGCGACGGATGTTCCCGAAGCAACGGAAATCCCCGAAGCGACGGATGTTCCTGAAGCAACGGAAATCCCCGAAGTGACGGATGCTCCCGAAGCAACGGAAATCCCCGAAGTGACGGATGCTCCCGAAGCAACGGAAGCGCCCGAAATCGTGGACGAAGCAGCCGTAGATTACAGCCGCTCCGTGCTGGATAACGAGTTCTTTGACTCCGGCTTTGCCGCGACGTTCAGCAGCGCACAGCTGTACCTGAATCCGACGGGCGATGAGCTGGTTGGTCAGGTAACTGGCGTAGTGTATGTGACGCATCGTCCGCAGAAGGGTCAGCTGAATGAACGGATTTCCGTCTGCGTGTATGACAAGACGGCTGGCGTTGCATATGGCTATCTGGCGGCGGATGCAGTGCATCCCGTGCCGGAAGAGGGCATTGAGAATCAACGTCACACCGGTGTTTTCGCGAGCGGCGTGGAAATGCCCAGTGCCCTGCTGGTGCTTGCGGCTGCGACGGAAGAACCCGTGCCGACCCCTGCACCCACGCCCGTGCCGACGGAAGAGCCTGTAGTTGAGCCGACGGAAGAGCCCGTTGTCGTGCCGACAGAAGAGCCCGTTGTCGTGCCGACCGAGGAACCCGTTGTTGAGCCGACTGAGGAACCCGTTGTCGAGCCGACGGAGGGACCCGTTGTTGAGCCGACGGAGGGACCCGTTGTTGAGCCGACCGAAGAACCCGCTGTCGTGCCGACCGAAGAGCCCGCTGTTGAGCTGACCGAAGAACCTGCAGTCGTGCCGACCGAGGAGCCCGCTGTCGTGCCGACCGAGGAACCCGCTGTTGAGCCGACCGAAGAGCCCGTTGTTGAGCCGACCGAGGAACCCGCTGTCGTGCCAACCGAAGAGCCCGTTGTTGAGCCGACCGAAGAGCCCGTTGTTGAGCCGACGGAAGAGCCCGCTGTTGAGCCGACTGAGGAACCTGCTGTCGTGCCGACCGAGGAACCCGCGTCGACCCCCGCGCCTACGGACGTGCCGGATGACCTCGAAAACATCGACCGCGCGGATGTGATTATTCCGGGCAAACCGACGTTCGAAATGGACAAGGCGACGGCGGAGCTGGGCGAGAATATCACCTTCACCATCCACACGAAGAACGCCACCAAGATTTTGATGTACATTGACGGCAGCGTCAACCGCTACATCTACGACGTGCCCACTGACACGTCGACGCTTACCATGTCCTTCTCCTCGATGGGGAGCAAGGGGGGCAAGCGCACCATCGCGTTCCAAGCCTACAACGGCAATACGCCCGGCGAAAAGTCCGCTGAACAGACGATTACGCTGACGAAGCCGTCTGTCAAGCCGCAGGTAACGGTAAAGAATATCGACAAGACGACCGTGGGTCTGGGCGAGAACATCACCTTCACCCTGCGCATCAAGAACGCCACGAAGGTGCTGATGTACATCGACGGCAGCGTCAACCGCCGCTTCGAGAATATCACCCCCGATATGACGGAATACACCTTCACCATGTCCTTCTCTTCGCTGGGAAGCAATGGGGGCAAGCGCGCCATTGCGTTCCAAGCCTATAACGGCACGACGGCGGGTGAAAAGACCTCCGAACGTGTTGTGACTGTCGCAAACGAAAGCCCGAACAAGCCGACCGTGACCAGCTGGAGTTTGGACAAATCCACGGTTGATTTGAACGAAACCATCACCTTCACCATCAACACCAAGAACGCAACGAAGATGCGTGTCTACATTGATGGCAAGCTGAACCGCTACATCTACGACGTGAAGGACGGCGCAACGACGTTCCAGATGTCCTTCTCGACGCTCGGTTCAAACGGCGGCGTGCGCACGGTGGCGTTCCAGCCCTACAATGGCAACACGTCCGGCGCTATGTCCGACACCAAGACGATTACCATCAGCGTGGCGAACAAGCCGCGGGTTGAGCTGCTGAAAATCAGCAATCCGAACGCGACGCTGGGCGAAAATATCACCTTCACCCTGCGCATCAAGAACGCCACGAAGGTGCTGATGTACATCGACGGCAGTGTCAACCGCCGCTTCGAGAACATCACCCCTGATATGACGGAATACACCTTCACCATGGCGTTCTCTTCGCTGGGGAACAACGGAGGCAAGCGTACCATTGCGTTCCAAGCCTACAACGGCGCAGTCGGCGGCGACAAGACCACCGCAACCACCATTTCCCTGACGAGCGGTTCGTCTGCTGCCCCCGTGATTGCGAATGTCAAGATTGACAAGACGACCGCGGTGCTGGGCGAGCAGATTAAATTCACTGTTTATCTGGACAACGCAACGAAGCTGCTGATGTATGTCGATGGGCAGGTGAACCGCCGCTTTGAGGACGTAACGACCAGCATGTCGAAGTACGAGTTCACGATGTCGTTCTCGTCGCTGGGGAATAATGGCGGCGTCCGTACGATTCAGTTCCAGCCTTACAACGGCACGACGGCGGGCGAAAAGTTTAAGGCGTACACGATTACACTGACGACGACCGTGGTCAACAAGCCGGAAGTCGTCAACTTCACCATGAATCCCAGCCGCGTGAAGCTGAATGTGCCGGTGACGTTCACGGTCAACACCAAGAACGCGACGAAGATCGTCCTGTATGTGGACGGCAAGGCAAATACCAGCTACCCGACAACTGGCGATGTGACGGTTATCGAGCGCGCCTTCGCTTCGCTGGGCAGCGGCAACGGTGTCCGCACGATTCAGTTCAAGCCCTACTACGGAACGACCGCTGGCGAACTTTCCCCGGCGCAGTCCCTGACGCTGTATGTGACCGATGATCCGCTGACTGTGACCGTTCCTGCCGCGAAGCAGGGCGACGACCTGACGGTGACGTGGACGGCTGCTGGCGGCGCAACGAAGTATCAGCTGCTGCTGACCACGCCGGATGGCACGGCTGCGCTGCTGGGCGAAACGGCGGCGCTGAACTACACGGTGCCGGGTCTGAAGCTGCTGCAGCCGGGCGACTACACCATCACGATTAAGGCGCTGTCCGGCAATACGGAGTTGGAATCTGTCAACAAGGCATTCACCGTGACAGGCGACTTCGTGTTCGCGGTTCGTGACGACTCGACGGGCATTGTGGTCGTCAAGTACAACGGCACGGCATCGACGCTGACCGTTCCGAACACGGTGGCGGGTCTGCCGGTGGTGGAAATCGGCGCGCAGGCGTTCGAGGGCAACACGAAGCTCAAGAGCGTAACCCTGCCCGCGACGATTGAAATCATTGGCCGCCGCGCGTTCGCGGAATGCAAGAACCTGCTGGAAGTCAAGTAAAAATTCATAGGAATTACGAAAGCCGGGGATTGCTGGAAAGGCAGTCCCCGGCTATTTTGTGCTTCATACGATTTTTTCAATTCACCTGCGTTATCTGCTTGCCCTTTTTCCCTTCTCCATTTTCCACAATTCTTCCACAGAAAACTCCGCATGGCAGTTCGGGCAGGCAAAATACGGATTGCGGAAGTCAACTGTGCCAATCATCCTGCCGTCTTCCGTGGAAAAATCGTAGTTCTTTGCTTCTTCGGAACGGGAGTTCACCAAATGATGCGCCGTTTCCACTGTGAGTGCTGCCTTGCAGTGCGGGCAAAAATGCTTCTTCATGAACACAAAGATAGGATGCGTGACGGTGTACTTGATATTTTTCATCAGGGCAGCCTCCTTCCCCTTGATTGTAGCAAAAGCAGCAGATTTTCGCAAGTCTCTCCATTCCCCCTGAAATAATAACGCAAAATCCCCCGGAAGCCCATACTTCCGGGGGACAAACTATCTTATTCCGCCTTTGCGCTCTCTCTTGTATAATTCAGCAGCCCGCCATAGAGGATGCAGCCCTGCTGGCGCGCGGTCAGGGGCATCAGGACAACATAGTCCTCATCCTTCGTGTCGTTATGCAGCACGAACGTGTCGCTGCCGCTTTCCACCGTCTCGCGGACGTTCGGCAGGCTCAGCGTGTCGCCCTGCGCGATGCGGTCGTAATCCGCCTCATTCTGGAACGTCAGCGGAAGAATGCCGTTGTTGATAAGGTTCGCCTGATGGATGCGGGCGAAGGACTTGGCCACGACAGCGCGGATACCCAGATACAGCGGGACAAGCGCGGCGTGTTCGCGGCTCGACCCTTGCCCGTAGTTCATGCCCGCAACGAGGATGCCGCCGCCTTCCTTCTTCGCGCGCGCCGGGAACGTCGCGTCCACGGGGGTCAGGCAGAAGTCCGACAAGTACGGCACATTCGAGCGGAACGGCAGGAGCTTCGCGTCCGACGGCGCAATGTGGTCGGTGGTGATGTTGTCCTCCATCTTCAGCAGCACCTTGCCGGAAATGGCATCCGCCAGCGGCTTGCCCAGCGGGAAGGGCTGAATGTTCGGGCCGCGGACGACCTCCACCGTGTCCTCTTCGCCCGGCGCGACCGGGGGGATGACCAGATTGTCGTTGACGGTGTACGTCTCCGGCATCGGGATGTCGAGGTCAATGTCAAGGCAGCGCGGATCCGTCAGCACGCCAGTCAGCGCCGTGACAGCCGCCGTCTCGCAGGAGACAAGGTAAATGCCGGCGGACTTTGTGCCGCTGCGGCCGTAGAAATTGCGGTTGTTCGTGCGAACGGAGACAGCGTTCGTGCGCGGCGACTGCCCCATGCCGATGCACGGCCCGCAGGCGGATTCCAGAATGCGCGCGCCCGCCGCAATCATGTCCGCCAAAGCGCCGTTGCGCGCCAGCATCGTCAGCACCTGCTTCGATCCGGGGCCGATGACAAGGCTCACGTCCGGGTGCACAGTCTTGCCCTTCAAAATCCGGGCGACGCGCATCATGTCGGTATAGGAAGAGTTCGTGCAGGAACCGATAAACACCTGATCGACCTTAATCGGGCCGCACTGCTTGACGGTTTCCACGATGTCAGGCATATGGGGCTTCGCGACGAGCGGTTCAAGCGCGGTCAAATCAATGTCGAGGATTTCGTCATACGCCGCATCCGGGTCTGCGGACAGCGGCACGAAGTCCTGCTCGCGCTGCTGCGCTTTGAGGAACGCATGGGTCACTTCATCCGACGGGAAGATGGAGGTCGTCGCGCCGAGTTCCGCGCCCATGTTCGTAATCGTCGCGCGCTCCGGGACACTCAACGTTTTCACGCCGTCGCCGATGTACTCCATCACCTTGCCAACGCCGCCCTTGACGGTCAGCCGGCGCAGGACTTCCAGAATAATGTCCTTCGCCGCAACGCCGTAGGACAGCTTGCCATGCAGGCGCACGCCGACAACCCGCGGACACGCCAGATAATACGCGCCGCCGCCCATCGCGACCGCAACGTCCAGTCCGCCTGCGCCGATGGCAAGCATCCCAATGCCGCCACCCGTGGGCGTATGGCTGTCCGAGCCGAGCAGCGTGTAGCCCGGCACGCCGAAGCGCTCCAGCTGTACCTGATGGCAGATACCGTTGCCGGGCTTAGAGCAGTAAATGCCATGCTTTTTCGTCACCGTTTGGATGTAATAGTGGTCATCCGCGTTTTCAAAGCCAGTTTGCAGCGTGTTATGGTCAATGTACGCCACGGACTTCTTTGTCTTGACACGCTTGACGCCCATCGCCTCGAATTGCAGGTACGCCATCGTACCGGTGGAATCCTGCGTCAGCGTCTGGTCAATGTGGATGGAGATTTCCGAGCCGGGAATCAGTTCACCGCTGAGTAGGTGCGCGGACAGGATTTTCTGGGTCAGATTCATCGCCATGAGGAAAGGACTCCTTTCATAATATGCACAATGCCCAAACGGGCAGAAACAGCCGAATGAACAGCTTCATGATACAGGATTCGGCGCGGTGCGTCAATGCTTTCGGGCGGAAAGAACACAAAAAGCGCAGGCTATGAAAAACTCTCCGGATGTTTTAGACATACAGCCTCTTGACAACAAAGCTCCTATATGGTATTATTTGAAGCAAACTACTATATAGGAGTATTTGCATGAAAATGAACGGCGGATTTCTTGTTACCAAAATAAAACAGCTTGGAGACCGAATCTTTGAGAAGATTCTCAGCGAAAAGAATATTGATGCGTTCAATGGAGCCCAGGGGCGCATTCTTTATGTGCTGTGGCAGGAGGATGGAATCTCGATCAGGTCGCTCTCGATGAAATGCGGATTAGCGATAACATCTCTTACGACGATGCTGGAAAGAATGGAACATCAAGGGCTGATAAGCCGTGTTCAGTCTGAAACGGACAAAAGGAAAACACTCCTGTTTCTGACTGAGAAAGCACATGCCTTAAAGGGCGAGTACGATTCTGTATCTGATGAGATGGGCAGTATTTACTACAAAGGTTTTTCAGAGGAAGAAATTACCCGGTTTGAGGAATGCCTCGACCGCATCAGAAAGAATCTTGAGGAGTGGCAGAAGTCATGAGTATTTGTATCAAAGATCAGATTCAGAACATGAATATCGTCATTGGCTGCACAGTGGGGTGTACATATTGCTATGCCCGCAACAACGTGAAACGCTGGC
>ERZ1027237.300-NODE-300-length-25977-cov-6.978821_pt1 | contig 25977 bp, 9 predicted proteins | sample MGYA00519264_ERZ1027237 | MGnify/ENA primary metagenome ERZ1027237 (study PRJEB26926, sample SAMN06164640) | human gut metagenome | biome: ENVO:00009003; feature: ENVO:2100002; material: ENVO:00002003 | host: Homo sapiens | place: USA | collected 2012 ...
AAGCCAATAAACAAACTTGTTTATTCCGGGAACTTTTTTTAATAAATCGAAAATCCAATTGATTAATAAAAGTATGAACGGTATAGGTAAAATGTTACCTAAAAAGCTGATAATAAATCCTACAAAAGGATTCATTTGCAAAAGCACAATGGCTGTAAACATTCCGAGCCTGCATTCCAAGATAGGGCAGACTGAAATAATAAACACAACAAGCCAATCGGGTATTCCGTGTGCTGTTAAAAACTCTTGTAAGTTTCTGCAAAATTCCTGTACCATATATCAGTTCTCCTTTTTGTCGGTTGTTGTATTTTGCTTTTTATCTGCATTTGATTGCGACTCGTTATTTTTGTTTTGAGCATTAACGTTATTGTTTGCCGCATTTTGAAGTCGCTTTTTTTCCTGATTTCTTTTTCTCTTTTTTATTATTTTTTGGCGCACAATTTCCTCTTTGTGCTTTTCATAATAGCGCTGAGCTCTGAGTTTGTTTTGCTGTTCAATCCATTTTTGGCGCCTGTACTCGGCTATTCTTTCCTTGCGCTCTTGCTCTTTAAGTTCGATTTCTCTGTCAATAGCTTGCGCAGTGGGAGTGTTTTTATTTACAATAAGCTTTTGCTTAATGAGAAAATCAACGGCTTCCCTCAGTATTTTTTTATCATTTTCAAATGAGAGGTGGCCCATAGCCTGGTCATATGCAAGCCATCTGTAATCGTCAATTTCCTCCTCTTGCATTGTTGTTTTTAAATCGTCTGTCGTTGCAACGAATATAGAAACTTTTTTGTCAACATTATTGCGAAGCGTATATTTTGATATACCCTCGTAGCCGAGATGAATTTTAATGTGAAGCCCCGTTTCTTCAAGAACTTCTCTTCTTGCTGCGTCGTATTTTGTTTCACCCATTTCGAGGTGACCTTTAGGAAAGCCCCAATTCGCCGAGCGCTTATTTTTTATAAGCAAAAAGCGAAGCTTGCCTTTAATACTCCTGTATACTACTGCGCCTGCGCTTGATTCGTAGTAGCAGACAAGTTCATATTCGGGAAAATCGTTTTTAACATCAATGTATTGATAAATGTCTTGATTAATGTAGCGTGAACTTCTTGACGCCATAATCCAAATAGTTTTTAAATCCGTGTTCTCCGGGTCTTTAGGAACGAGTGCCGCTATAATTCGTCCGTCGAAATTGCAAACCGTGTGAGTCACTCCCATAACAAAAGCGTAACGGTTTTTGTATCCCTTGATTTGAACTAAGTTTAATGGATATACATAACCGTTCTCATCGACAGAATTAATAGTTTTAACAACTCTTCCTTGGGCTGTTTTGCCGAGAAACATAACATCACCACCAAGTAAAAGATATAATTCGTTTTTATTATATCTTATTTTATATTGTAATACAAGAATTTTATTATAAAAACGTGAAAAATGATATTTAATATAAAGCAAAACGGACAACTCCGAAGAGTTGCCCGTTTTTATTTTTTATTCGGTTTGCAGATTTAGGTTTATGCCATTGTCTGAAGTAAATCAACAAGTGAAGCAATAACCGTATCGGTATCACCCTTAAGAACAGGAAGTACCTGGTCTACAACACCTGAAACTGTTTCGTTGCCGCCAACAAGACCGGTTACAAGTGAACTGATCTTCTTGAAGTTGTCGCCTGCGTTTACAGTTTCGATTAAGTAGCTGAGAACTGCGATGAGAGTTTCTGAAGAGTTACCCTTAACGTAAATTCTTGTGCCGTAGGTAGCAGCCTGTGATGCGTCGGTAATTACCTTACCGTGGCTTGCAAGCTGTAACCAATTAATGTCGTTAAGCTTAATTCCAAGCGGTGTGCCCTTAATCTTAATCATTCCAAGAATGTTATTAAGAAGAGGAACGATAGCGTCAGCACCGAGGAGCGGCTTAAGTGTTGCGTTAATATCATAGATATCAAGCTTGAAGTTTGATACGCCAATCTTGCCGAGGAGAGAGTTAAGGTCAACCTTAAGTGCCTTAAGAAGGGCAGGTAAGAGAGTGTTGAGGTCAACTACAGGCTTTACAGCGTCTATAAGTGCAGAGATAGGAGTGAGGAGATTGTCAAGAATCTGGCAAAGTCCGTTATTACCGATGAAGAGTGCAAGGTTTGGAAGCATTTCAAATAATGTTTCGAGAGGAGCATTGAGAATATCCTCAACCTTATCCCAGATAGGATTGATAATGTCAAGAAGAACATTATCATAAGCTTTCTTCATATCTTCTCTGTACTGATACTGAGTCTTAACGTTATACATTGAGAATGCTTCCATAAGAGGAACGATTGATGATGTATAACCGTTAGAACCAGGGATTCTTACGATATCGAAAAGACCGAGATATGCGTCATTAAGAAGTACATCAAGTACGCCGAATACAGGACGAAGAACTGCAACGAGTGCATGGAAGAATGTATCTCTGTCCTTAACGCCCCACTTAAGAGCTGATGTATTAACCTTTGACCAAGAACCAGCCTTAGCGATTACGCTTGCATTAGCTGCATAAGTTTTGCCGTAAGTTTCGTCTGTAAGGAGCTTAGCAACATTGCTTGTTGAGAAGTCGATACCTGTTTGTGCAAGGAGGGAAACGAGTGAGCCGTCGCCAACCTTAACCTTTTCAACTGCACCGTAAAGACCGGTGAGAAGTGAGTTAACAATGTCATCCTTGAAGAGGAGGCCACTGATTAAGTTGTTAAGACCGCCTTTAACTAAACTGCCAACAAGGCCGTCAAGCATAGGAGGAAGATTCTTAAGGAAGTCAACGTCTACGCCCTTAGGATATGAGAAGTCGAATGAGCCTGTCTTATATGCGGTGTAATCCCAGAATGCATTAGTAGGTTCGCCTGTTAAGAAGTAGAATACTGCACGAACGATATCATCTTTTTCAGCCATGCTGATTGTAGTGAATACACTTGAGATGATTGACTTGAGCATACTGTTCTTCTTAATAGCGCCAATTGAAGAAACAAGTGATTTGATTGGTTTAGCGTTCTTAATAAGAGTGTCTGCCACATAGCGGAGAACTGCAACGAGAACCTCGCCCTTGTCAGCAATTACTTCCTTATTAGTGAACTTGCCTTCGGCATTCTTAGCATGCGACTTAGAGGTTACAACCTTGCCGTGAGCAGCGATTGTTGACCACTTGAAATCAGGAAGCTTGATGCCTGTTTTCTTAAGTAAGCTGTTAATAAGTGGAACAACGATGTCCTGAATGTTGCAAGACTTGAGGTCTGCAAGCTTAATGTTAAGCTTAACGCCTCTAACCTTAAGCAAGCTTGTTAAATACTTGCCGAGGTCCTTGCCAAGAACCGCTGAAATAATCTTATCAACGTCTAAACCTGCTGACTTAGCAGTTTTAACAATGTTTGTAATCGGAGCAAGGAGATTATCAAGAAGCTGGCCGATACCGTTGTTATCAATGAAGTATGCAAGGTTAGGAAGAACTGATGTAATTGTTTCAAATGGCTTGTCGAGAACTTGGTCAACAAAGCTCATAAGAGGATTAAGAACATCAAGAAGTACGTTATCCTTAGCCTTCTTGCAATCCTTCTGATACTGTGCAAATGTCTTAATCTTGCTGTTGCTTACCTGAAGAACATCAAGAAGAGGAATGATTGCACCTTCATAGCCGTTAATGCCGTTTACGCCGACATTGAGTGCGTTAAGGTCAAGCTTAATTGTTGAAAGCTTAGAATCGGCATTCATTGAATCCTTAGCTGTAAGAGTAAGAACACCGTTCTTAAGCTGATAGGTAAGAGCAATCTTGCTTGCTACCTTGCCGTCGCTTCCCTTAATATCAAGAGATGTTGAAGCCTTTGCAATTGTGATATTGCTAAGGTCAATCTTTCCTTCATTAAGGAATACGTTGAGAACACTGTTGAGAGGACGAAGAATTGCAACGAGTGCATGTACGAAGCCCTGCTCAGCCTTTGCGGAGCCATCCTTGAAGCCCCAGTTGATTGTTTTAACCTTCTTCCAGCTCTTAACCTTCTTGAGGGTTTTAGCTGCTGAAGAATAAGTTTTACCGTAGCTCTTATCCATAAGTAAGCCTGCAACGCCCTTAGGTGAAACAGTAATGCCTGCCATATTGAGATAAGGTGAAATAGTCTTTTTGTCAAGTGCACCGTAAAGTGCCTTAGCAAGTGAAGTGAGGTTAGCGTTTGTAAATACCAAACCGCTTACAACACCCTTAAGATTTGATGCGTCAACTACGCCAAAGTTAGTGAGAAGAGCCATAACTGCGTCAACTGCACTGTCAAGCTGGGTGATAGCAGATTCAGCATCATAAGAAGAAATACCGTCAGGGTACTTGAACTTTAATGAAGTTCCCTTGTATTTGCTGTAAGCCCAATAAACTTCTGTAGGTGACTGTGTGAAGTCGAGAAGCTTGCCTACAATCTTAAGAAGTCCCATACCGTCAAGCTTACCTGTTTCGATATACTTGATGAGCTTCTTAACGCCTGAGCTTACCTTGTTGTTGCCCATAATCAAACCGATGATTGTGGAAAGGTTATTATTTGTCTTTACAAATTCAACAACATAATCGAGTACGTATACAAGTGTTTGAGCAGGAGTTGTTGTCTTGCCAAGCTTGTTCCAATTAATGTTGTTAAGTTTAATACCTGTCTTTGCAAGAAGGGTATTAATAATAGGAATAATGTTGTTGCCTGAAAGAGCATAGCCCTTAACCTTAAGTCCAAGCTCTTGCTTGTCGTTAACTGTGATTAAATCACCGAACGTCTTAGAAACGATGCCTTCAAGGAGCGCTGCAAGTGACGGTGATGCGGCACCAAGCTTATCACTCTTAATCTTAAGAATGTTGGCTGCGCCGTTGAGCTCGTTTGCAATAGCCTTAACTGCGCTTGAAACAACAGAAGCAAGTGTAGGAGTTGTTGTATCGTCTAATACAACGCCGATAGCCGACACAATATTGAGCAATGTTGTTGCAGGCTTTTCAAGGAACTTGTCAAGAAGTGAAACTATTGGATTAACAATACCGGTGAATACTTCATCACGGTATGGATTGCTCTTATCTGCAAACTTAGTAGGAGTATCAACTGTGATGCCTGTCTTTTGAGCTATTGTATTAAGAACAGGGTAGAGAGCATTTTCATAAATGCCTGTATCAATAAGAACTACGCCGAGGATAGAGGTGAGAAGTCTGAGTGAGGTTGAAAGACCTGTCATAAATTCATCTCTGTTGCCTGCTGTGATGCCCCAATTAATGCTTACGTTAAGAGTACCGTTGTCATTAACTGCGTCACTCCAACTGCCAAGCTTAGAAAGCTTCTTGCTTGCGTTCTTAATGCCTGTGTCCTTAATTCTTACAGATAATGAGTCAGGAGAAATAAGTCCGTTGACTGCTTCACTGATAAGATTGTATTTTGCTGTCACGTCTGCAGTACCATTATTATATGTATAAGAGTATGCATACTTGTCAGTAAGTCCTGCAACAAGTGTTTCGACGAGAGCATAGGTTCTTACTACTACTGTTGTAAGACCTTCGTTTGTGTAGATATCCTTAGGATTAACGTTACCATTTGAATCTGGAGTACGTGCATCCTCGCCATTAAGATAATATAAATAGGTATTAAGTAAATCAATTGTTGCGTTTGATGCATTTGCACCAATGTAATTTGAAAGTAATGAAATTACGCCGGCAATAATGTTACTTGTCTTGTTGATTGAATAGCCGTTTACGCTTGAATCCGTAAGGAGAGATGACAATGTTTTATCAAGCTTAGCTATTGTGTTATCAACGTTCTTCATATCGCTGCTCTTATGTGCTGAAATATCAACTGAAGAGTTAGGAGTTGCAACTGCCTGTGTAGTGGCAGGTGATGAAGAATTATTGTTATTGTTATTATTGTTGTTATTGTTGTTATTGTTGTTATTGTTGTTATTGTTGTTATTTGACTTGAATGAATTGATAAGTGCCTTAACAACGTCAACAAGCTTGCTTACATTAGTAATAAGGAAGTAAGCGTTATCTCTGTCAAGACCTACAAATCCGCTTGATTGCGGTTCAAATGTGAAGCTGTACTTGCTGTCACGTGTAATCTGGAAGATACTGTTGAAAAGGTCTGTAAGAGCACTTGTTTCGGTGAAACCGCCTACTGAATTGAGAAGACCTGTGATAATAGGAAGGTTCTTTTCAAATTCACTGCCCTTAGAGCTGATTACGTTGTTTACAAGACCGAGAATAGCGTCAAGCCAATCCTCTACGAATACACCTACAAAGCAGTCAAAAATCTTTGTTGGGTTTGGATTAGCGGCAAAATCCTTGAACTCTGTCATCTTAGAGTTGCTTACTGCGCCGTTTGAATCCGTAACAATCTTGCCCTTGTAGCAATATGTCCATGCATCCTTGCGTACGCCGTATTTGTCAGCTGCAAGGTTTTCCATAATGTCAAAGAGCTGAGGAATTGCAACCATAAGGTTGTTAAGACCTGAGTTGATGACTTTTCCTCCGTCATCATGGCCCTTAACCTGGTCTCTGTACTTAGGAGTGCTAACGTATGTGTCAACTGCAGTAGTGAAGAGGCCAGCAATTTCTGTTACCAATTCATAAAGACCTGCGCCAACCTGTCCGTTTGAAGCTGTGATTGCTTTCTTAAGGATACCCTCAAGGTCGCTGAGCTTAGCATACTTGAGAGCCTTATCGGCAATGTAAATACCTGTAATCTTAGGTACGCCTGCTTCATATGTGTATTTAACGTTAAACTTAGTAGTGCTTGAAACGTTAGCAAGTACATCTGCAAGAGAACCGCTTACGCCATTATAAGAATAGGTATAAGAACCGTCGCTGTTCTTTGTGTATGTGATTGCTTTGCCGTAGCTATCTACAACCTTGTCATACTTAAGTACGTAGTCAGGAGTTGCGATAATGTCGCCGGCTGAGAAGTTCTTGGTTACAAAGGTATCGTCAGAAGATTCTGAAATGTAGCCTGTTTTCTCATTACCGCCGTTCCAATAAGTACCGCCGAATTCCTCAAACTTGCCATCTCTCTGGAGCCAATGCATAAGCTGAGGAAGCATAGCGTTGAGGTCCCAAGCAAGCTGACTGATACCGATATATGAGCCGGTGTCTGCAGTCATATTTTTGAGTGGCTCAATAAGGTCAATAACAGAATAGAGGAAGCCTTCTTGGTTATTTCTTTGCGAATTGCCGATTTCAGAGAAAAGAATAGGCTCAAGAAGCTCGTTAATTACTACTGTAAGTAAAGGAAGAAGGTTTACGACTGTCTTAATTGGGTCGTTAACAAGATTCTTCCAAACATCGGTAAGAGCGTCCTTAAGATTTACGTTGGTCTTAAGAAGTGACTTAAGCACAGCGTCAACCGTTTTACCGATATCTGTACTTGGGTCAACGATATCGCCGATTGTGTTGTTGAGAATAAGATTTGTAATCTCGGTACCTGCCGAACCTGTAAGGTCAACATTTTTACCGTTGAGAATTTCCTTTTGAGCGTCGGTAAGAACGATACCTGAAGTTTGAGAAGCTTTTTTCTTTACAATATCATCAAGTACGAGTTGAACGTTAAGAAGGAATTTGAAAGAATACTTATAGCTGTATGTATAAGTAGTGTTATCTGTGCCAAGGTCGTTTGTATCAACGCCGAGGTATTCAGATGCAATCTTAGTAACAATGTAGTCGTAAGAAGCTGCAACCCATTCGTTGATTAATGGCTTGCTGTAATTATTTGAATTAGTTACAGAGTCAGACTTAAGTGCGTTAATGCCGACACCCGGGTCTGAACGTGAAGCATCAACAAGTGAATTAACAGGCAAGTATTTTGTTTTGTCAATATGTGAACGGTTTTTAGCAAAGCCGCCAAATGAACCTAACAAATTATTGTAATTTGTTGAATTCTTTTTTTGGTTAGCTGCAATAAGAGACCAAAACTCTGAAGTGTAACTGCCTTTAAGTGAAGCAGGAACAATGACTGTCTTGTTCTTTTTGTCGGCATATTTATCGTTAAAGGTAACTTCGCCGTCCTTAAAGTAGTTTGTTACAACATTAGTGGTGGCGTTTGCACCGCCGACGCTGGAGAAGAATGCACGCAACTGAGTAAGTTCGTCATCGCTGATGAAGAAACTGTCACCCTCTTGCCAATTTGCGTCATATCCTTTTGGAAGCTTAGCATTGATTTCGGAATTAAGCTTGTTGAGGTCAACGCCGTTTCCGTTATTACCGAAACGTACAACCATACCCTTAAGTATATCAGTGTAATACGGAGAAGTGGTTGTGTCGACATTACCGTTCATAAGTGCTTTTTTGCACAAATCAGTCTCAATAGTGTTGCCTACGACATATTCGGTATATGACTCAATTTGGTAATCTGTTGTCATGCCCTCTTTTTGTGCAAGAGTCTCGAAAGAAGCATCTTCGGCAACTCCTAATTTAGCGGCAACAGCTTTTCTTGCGATTTCCTTAACAGTGTCATAAACATTGTTTTCAGTGTCGCTTACTGTGAAGCCGTTAAATGTCATAGGAACCTGATAAAGTGATGTGCTGTCAACTGTTTGGTTAAATGTTGCACCGCCGTCGCTTATCAATCTGATAAATTCGCTTGCTGAGATGAAGCTCTGACCGACACCGAAGTCGTAGTAAATAACGTCAGCCAAATCGTTAAGCTTAACGTTGATACCGTATGTTGCATACTTAATGTTAAGTGTGCCCATATAGTTGTTAACAACGGCTTGCTCATCAGCTGTGAGCTTAAAATCAAAGTTCTTCAACTGGTAAAGTGTGGCAGTATCATAAGTGTCACCGATAGCTTCGCCGTTAAGCTTAACTGTTTCAACAGCACCGCTTTTTACAGCTTCGGTATAACGTTTAGCAATTGCTTCTACCTTATCACTGTCTGTACCTTCCTTTATCTTTTGAGCATAAAGGTCGGCTAAATACCAAAGGCTGTTTGTTGAGAACTTGATAGTTTGACCTGCGGCATTGTAGCCTGAAACGGTACGTTCGCTTTCTTTACCGTATAACCATTCGTCAAGCTGATTTCTCGTGTCTTTAGATAAGTCTTTGTTGTCTTTGTACTTTAAGCAAAGGGCAGTAAGTGAAAAATAATCAATTGCGCCCGTTGAACCGCTTAAGTAGTTATAATCTTCGGGATTACCCATACCTTTCTGAATATAACTTGTTACAAAGTCTGACTGGCTTGTCTTTGCAAGTGCGCCGATAAGAGTCGGCTGCAATACGCCGAGTAAATCCTGAAGTGTTGTTTCACTTGCGATTTGCTCTTTTTCTTTGTTGGTAAGTTCCGCTGCGGTCTTACCTAACTTTTTAGCGCCCTTTTCATAAACAGGCTTGCTTATTGCCTCAATGCCCATGAGAAGGGAAGGCAGCTGGTCTGCCAATTTGTTAAGTGTGTCGAATGCCGAATCGGCGTCAACACTTGTCGTTTTCCAAAGCGGGTTGTCATTACTCTTGGCGAACGCAGTAAATCCAACCGAGCATGTGGTCACGACCATTACTACAGCTAAGAAAAAGCTGAGTATCTTTTTGCTCGTTCTCATATAAATCTCTCTCTCCTTTACATATGATTTACGAACTTGTCGTATGGTAACGCATTTTGGATAATGCGCCGAGCAGTATTTGTTCACAGTTTCTACACAAAAAACTGCTTTTTAGGCGCAGGATATCCACACGCGTATTAACAAATACAATATATTTATAACAAATAAAAACTTATAAGTCAATAATTTTATAACATATTTTGAATTTATTGTGAATTTTCACATATTTTAGCATTGATTTTTGACGATAGTGAGTTGCAAAATAGACAATAAGGCATAAAAAGTCTAACAAACACAATTCGACAGAAAATTGACTGTAAAACGTAATATAATCCATATAAAGTCGAGTAAAATTCTGTTCGATTTGTAAAGGCGAACATCTTTACAAATGTAAATTTTGTGTAAAGTGTCACAGCTTTACTTGCGGAAAATCAAGAGTTTTTTGGTGCCAAATTATAAACAAATTGTAAACTTTTAGTTAATAATTTGTGCAAGGTGTCAAAAATAAGTTTGCTTTTTTGGACATTGTTACAAAAATATCATTTGTCGTTTGTCTTTATTGACTTTTTTGTTGCCTTATGTAATAATTATAATGTGTTTAAAGCACGTATTGCGCAGTTTTTGGTGCAACGGTTTGGCTTTGCCGACCTTCAGTCTAATTCAGATTGCCTGATGGTCAGAGATTGTGACAGGCTCCCACGCAATATGTTAACACTTTATTATTCAATTAATTTTAAATTTAATGGAGGTAAAAAATGAAAACGAAGGCAAAAAAGTTTTCACATAAGCTTCTGGCATTATTTATGGCAGTGCTTATGGCAGCTTCCTGCTTTACCGGTGCTTTAACTGCTTATGCTGATACTATGAGCAGTGAAAAGACGTATGCCGACGAGTCAATCGAATATAACGATTTGGCGTGGGCTATTCTTTCCGATGAACAGGTAGCTACAGCTTTACTTGACTATGCTGATTTGATGCTTGCCCAATACGGTCCGCAGATTGATAAGCTTCTTGAAAACCTTCCTTCAAGTATTACCCAGTATATCACATGGGACAGCAACAGCCGTACACTTAAGCTTAATGCTTTTGGTCTTGTTAAAAAAGACATTCCGGTACGTACTCACAGTGTTGATGAACTTTTCTATACACTTAGGGGTGTCGCTGATCTTCTTAACTCATATGGTAACTTACTCGGTGATGCCGGCAACCTTAACTTTAAGGCTGTTGCTACTAAGGATTGGAATATTACAAGAGAAACTGCATCTTCAACTGATATTTTAAGAAGCGTAATCGGTATTTTACAAAACCTTTCTTGCGACTATAACGGCTCTGATATTTTAGGCCAGGTGCTTAGAGGTAACTTTACTCTCGGTACTCTCGGTAACGTTGCAAACCTTGACGTATATAAGATTGTAGGTAATCTTTTGGGCTTTACAGATACGAAGTATAAGACTAACTTAGTATACAATGTTGCTCAAAACCTTATTTTCCAATATACTAATTGGTATAAAGAAGAGGAAATTAATAATTTCAAGAACGGTACTGCAACATGGGTTTATGATGATCAGCTTATTAATAAACTCACAACAGAGCTTCTTGATAAGATTAGTGTACTTGTTACATATAATCAAGAATACACAGATGCTGATTCGCAAACAGCAATTCAGGATACATCGGCTACACGTTATTTGAAGATTAAAGCTGAAATGAAGGCAAGCGGTTCTGACTATGCTACTGCAGCTGCAAAGCTTGGTTATGACCCTAACCTTATATATTCAGATGAATTTAAAGATGATGAGGGTAATCCTCTTAACGTTCTTCTCTTTGCTTACGGTGCTCCTGACGAAAACGGTTATGCAACAGCATCAACCACAAAGGTAACACTTAAGGCAACCGATAATCTTTTTGATTTCAGTTACAGAGCTCTTGACCTTGCTTGGGATACAGTTCTCAAGGGTACAGTCAAACTCCTTCACGTAAATGATGGATTTGATAAGGGTCACGGCGCTAACTTTGATAACAACTATTATTATTTCTTCGACCAAAAGGGCGAGTGGAATGATAATGATGTTGCTGCAAACTATACACCGGCTAAGCTCAATCAATGGGCAAATGCAGTATATAAGGATTATAAGTTTGACACAGCAGATGATTTCCTTGCTTATGTTAAGAAGACGGTAACTTATGATCGTACAGCTGCCGAGGACTCAACAGGTTCTTGGAAAGATATCGACGCAACGAGACTTTTCGCTAAGTTAAGATACAGCCCACTTGCTGATTACGGCTTTAAAGTAACAACAGGTCCTATCAATCTTTACTTTGCAGAAACAGGTACTCCAAACCTCGATAAGTTCTTTAGCGAAAGCTATTCAAAGTACAGCTCAATGGTAGCAGGCTTTAATGACGCACTTGTTGCAGCAGTTAAGGACTTGTTCCCGCAGAGCGGCAACGTTATCGGTACACGTCCTGAAATGACAACAACCGGTGATTTTGCAACTATTGACGCAGCAGCAATTAAGTCAATCGTTTCAACACTTGTTGGCAACGCTTGCAAGATGGTTCAGTACACAGCAGACGCTACAGACGCTAACATTCTTAAAGCTTTCTACGCAAAGAACGGTGCCAGCGCTGCTCTTACAGAGAAGAATCTTGAAGAAGCAATGATTCCTATGCTCGTTGCTTGTATCGGTCAGGTAAATCTTGGCTCAGGCAAGCTTGAGAAAATTATCCATCCTTCTGATTGGGACGGATGTAAGGATGCAGAAGCAGTAGCTTATGTATGCCTTAAGGAGTATTTATCATACTCAATGCCTAATAAGGATTATTCAAAGCTTGTAAAGATTGGCAGCGACGGAACAATCAATGCAACACTTGAAGGCACAATTCTTCCAATGGCTCGTGACGCAGTTGCTTATGTAATTGAGGCTTACGTTCCTCTTGAGGACGAAAACGGCAATACTTGGAAGACAGAGTCAGCAGCTGTTGATTCTAAAACAACACTCTTTGACCTTCTTAATTCTGTAGTTTGCTACTACGGTGGCGACCATGCAATGGAGAAGGCTGTAAATAAGGGCGAAAGAGCTATGGGCGTAGGTGCTCTCCTCGGTATTTGTGATCAAAACGGCAACAGCCTTATCACAACAAAGAATACTCTTTGGGAAAACATTAATGCAATAGCTAATAAGCTTATGCCTGTTCTCGGTACACTTCAGGGTACAGGTTATGCTAAATTCAATTCAGAGGAACTTATTTGGAACAACATCGTTCTTTCATTCCTTGATATTGGTAAAGAAAATTCAAAGACAGGTCTTTGCGGCGTATCTAACTTCCTTAACCAGTTATTTACAATCGTTTCTGCAGAGCCTATCCAAAAGACTTCATTCGTCGTAACAGTTTATGATTTACTTAAGGATCTCATTAACGGATTGTTTGGCGCACGTTACAGCGGACAGAGCTTTAAGACAATCGTTCCTGATGCTACAAGTGCTCATCCGTTTGATGATTTCTTCCAAGTTAAGGTACTCGCAGGTACAAGCGGTAAGGACTTGGGTGCATTCCAAAAGCTTATCTGTAACTTTGTAGAGTTCGGCGGATACGGTACAAACGGTCCTAAGACCTACTCTGATTCTATTATCAGAGGTATCTGTTTTGCAGTACAGGCAGTTAACAGCTTCATTCCTAATGCATTGACTACACTTGGTCAGCATCAGCTCAAGATGGCTACTGCTTCATTCGGTTCTAACACCGTAACAGGCTGTATTTCAGGTCAACCTTATGATGATGCACTTACTGTTACAAACAACTCGGTAGGTATCAATGCATCTTACATTAAGGACGGCAAGCCTACTCAGCTTTCACGTTACTATGTAAAGATTACAAGCGTGCTTCAATATGATGTTTATAACGAAGAAATGCCTGATGATACAATAGATTTCCCTGAAACTCCTATTGATCCGGGTAAGAGTGCTAAAATTAATATTTCAGTTCCGTTCGATGTTTCAGGTTCTGATACAACAAATACATGCCGTGTTGTTGTAAATTATGATATTGTTGATGATCAGGGCAATGTTCTTTATGGAGGCAATACTGTAACAGCTTATAAGCTTCTTACAAGTGAAGTAAGCTTCAGAAATGCTCTTTATGATGCTGATTATAACTTCAACTCTACATTCCAGCAGACAGACGGCACTGACAGAGAAGAAAACGGTGTAACCGTTCATTCTCTTACAGGTATCGGCGGTAATATCTCTGCAAACTATCCTGATAAGATGGTTATCGCTTCTAACAAGCTTAACGAAATCGCTCAGTATTCATTCTTTATGAAGGGCGGCAGTAAGGAAAAGAGCATTGACGGTGTATTCTTCTTTGACAGAAAATCCGGCTATGAATCAAATAACCTTACTACTGCAGCTAAGTCATTCGATGATTCTAATTTAACAACAGTAGATATCGGTGAAAATAACGCTATTGCTCGTTGGGATAAGTCAACAGGTGATCTTCTTAAGATTGGTATGTATGACTATCGTGTAGAAACATCTGCAGGCTCAGGCGAGTTCGGCGAATGGCAACGTAACTATACAAACGGTTCTACAGGTAGCGGCCTTGATGCTGTTGAGTACTACAGAGGTTATACTTCTGAGGAAATCGGTAACATTTCAAAGCAAAATGAGGGCAAGGAGATTGAAACAAGAACTCACGTTGCATTCACTCTTCAGGAAGCACTTGATGCTAAGATTATTGCCGGTTACCATATCAATGAAAGCGGTATTTATGATACAATGTATCTTAAGACCGGTGGTAAATATAACTATGATAACATCTTTAATATGGTTACACTCGGTACCGGTATTGATGCTATCTATATAAATACCTCAAAGCAAACATTTGGTTCAAATGCTGTTAATAACTACAGACCGTTTGGTTTCGACGGTGAGGCTACTGTTAAGACCGGCACTTATGATGTTAATGTTAACTTCTATAATTCAGGTTCTTATAAGACAGGCAGCTTCCAGCTTGTTATCGGTGAAAGCGGTTCAGCCGGCTCACTTGATAAGAACTATAACGAACTTGCCAATATCATGGCTAACTATAAAACATCCGACTTCAAAGAGGATGCATCTATCGGTTCAGTTTATGATTTGGCTAAGGATGCTCTTATGAATGTACTTAGCGTTCAGTCAGCTCCTTACACTGCTGAATCAGCTCTTACTCAGTCAGATAAAACAGAGTATGCAGTTACAACTTCAGTTACAACTTCCGCAACAGGCGATCGTGCATACGTTCCTTACTCAACCTCTAACGAAACAGTAACATTTACTGTAAAGGGTACTCAGGTAAGCTACACAATCCCTGAATCGGTTAAAGCAACTGCTTATGTCGGTGGCACAATAGACGCTACAACAGGTGCAACCAGTGGCGGCGTAAAGGGAATTTACTATTCCGATGAGAAATGTACAATGCCTATTTACTCACCAAAGCCGCTTACATCATCAGATGTTAAGAATGGCAAGGATGCTGCATTGGCTAATGTAACACTCGGTCAGGACGGTAACTATTACCTTACTAACTCAGTTAAGTATGCTACAAAATGGGATCTCGATACATATCCTGGCGGCCCATGGCAGAGACCGACAACTACTCAGGATACAAACAAAGATAACGAGCCTCTTTATAATCAGGTTCAATATGTATACAGAAATGCTGAAGGCAAAAAGTGCAACTCAGGCGATAATTGGGCATGTAAGTTCCCATCAGCTGAGTATCAGCTCATTCCTAACTCAGGCGAGATGGACTCAGTAGATAATCGTGGTATTGCTACTCAGGCTAATGACAGACTTGAATATGTTCTTAGCGTAGTTAAGTCTCACCTTATCAGCTCATCATCAACACTCTACAATGAGATTTCTGAGCTTAGAAATGGTCTTGAAGAAATTAACTTTGATATTCTTACATATAATAAGATGGTAGAATATGCAAAGAAGGCTGAACAGCAGTATACAGTTGACGTTGATTACGTTGACGCAACAACAGGCAAGACTGTTGAAAGAAACGGTATGTCTTATGTTGACGCTGCTAAGCTTATGAATGACCTCAAGAATGCAGGTACTAAGTTTACTTATACCACAGCTTCTGAAGTATCTTCTGTTCAGGCAAAAGAATACGTTAAACTCTTTAACATATTCGCTTCTGCAGTTATTGAACGTGGTTACCAGGGCAAGCAGCTTGAAAATGAAATCAAGTGCGCATCGGGTAATGCTTACTCAATGCTCAAGGCAACACCTGCTACATACAATGAGGACGGTACAGTTGCTACTGAAGCAACCGTATCTAAGAATGGCGTAGCAGCTAACCCACGCTTTGGTTCATTTGATGCATCAGGTAAGCTTGTTAACGAAGGCACAACAAAGTACTCATCAGCATCTTGGAACAGATACGTGAGAGCTCTTGCTGCCGCAGTTGACCTTGCTAACTATGGTAACGGTTCTTATAAGTATAAGAATTCCGGCACATTCAATATCAATGACCGTAAGAACTATGACGCTCAGCTTGCTAAGATTTACAATGTTGATACTGAACTTCAGGCAGCTGAAATCGGTCTTACTGAGTTTGAGAGCTGTGAGCTTACTGTAACTCCTGTTGCAGGTGCTAAAGTAACAATCGACGGTGTTGCTTACTCAGGTCCTGTAGCTGTAGAAAAGGGTCAGGTTGTTTCAATCAATGTAACAGCAGAGGATGGTTATACTCTTAAACCTGAACTTACTGTTAACGGCGACAAACTTACATTTGACGATACAGCAACAGCATTCCCATATGAGCTTACTGTTACAGGCAATACTACAATCGTTCCTTCGGTTGAGTCATTGGCTCCGTCAACTCATAATGTTACTGCTTCACTTGTTGTAGCAACATCTTCAAAGGGTGCTACTAACAATAAGGGCGTAAACGGAACATATAAAGTAACTGTTTATGACAGTGCAAACACTCCTGTTCTTGAAAAGCCATTTGACCTTACAACTGATGCAAACGAGATTAGTCTTGACCTTGCACCTGGCACATATACAGTAACAATTACTTCTGAATTCGCTCTTGCACGTACAGTAAGCATTGTTGTTGGTGACGCTGATATTGCAGGTCCTGCAATTGCAATGGTTGTTTGTGACTACAATAAGGATGGCAATGTAACCGGCGCAGATGCTACTGCTGTATATTCAGCTGCTTCTAAGGCTGCTGATCTTCGTTATGACCTTAACGGTGACGGCTCGGTAACCGGTGCGGATGCTACAACTGTTTATGCTATTGCATCATCTGCTATCGCACTTCCTGCTGTTACTATTAAGTAATATTAGCTTCTATACTTCTTAGGGGCGAAAGTCCCTAAGAAGTTTTACTTGAAAATTACGATAACTTGTGTTATCATTTAATTAAGCAGAGCTATGGCTTTGCTTTGTCTTGATATATTCGGCTTTTGCCGTTTATATACTATGCCCGCTTTGGGCGGGGAGGCTATGGGCAGTTTCGTTTAGTAAATATTTAGTGTTTCACGGTGTTTGGCTTTTGCCAAAGTTGCTTGGTTTCATATTTTTATGTTTTCTGACCGATTTTGTCTTTGCCCTTCACGGCGATTCTGCTTCTCCCCAAATTAAGCAATTTTTTTAACAAGGAGGTAACACCAATGAATACAATTGCGAAAAAACGAGTAGGTGTTATTTTCGGTACACTTGCGTTTTTGGCTTTTGTTGCGCTTGTTGTGTGCCTTCCTCGTACTTCGTATGCTGCTGCGCTCGGAACGGAGAGCCCGAACGTTTATTGCACATACACAGATTCTAACGGCAAACAATACGACGGTGATAAGTTACCTGCCGGTACATACGACGTCAGCTTTTATTTAGAGGGCGTCACCGAGTTATCGGTTGTGCAGGTTACATCAACCTATTCTTCGGATGTATCGGTGCAGAGTGAGCCTAAGGCTCTTCTTTCTGATGAGGTTGCCGGCGTATCTTCGATGGGAACCGTAACGAATGATTCTAATTTGGTATTCGGCTTTGTTTCAGATGCTGACACTTGTTCATCTGTAACAAAGGACGGCACGTTGCTTGCAACCTTCTCGGTTGCTTTTGCAAAGGATTGTGACGCCGCTGATGTTATTTCGGTTTCAACAGACCCAAATAAGACTTTCGTTTTGGCTAATTATAATGACGGATTTGACGATGAGTACGCTCTTGTTACCGAATCTGCCGATTATCCCGGTTCTCTATATTTAATGACCTGTGACGTTTCACCGTCAACCGGTCATAGCGTAAACGGTTCGCTTGTTATTATGACAGATGCGAAAGGCAATACTGCCAACAGTCCTGTTTACGGTGAATATACGGTTAACGTATATTCCGATTCAGCTCGTACCGAGCTTGTCGGTACAACCACATCATCTCTTAAAGATGGTGTAAACGCTTTCTCTATTGATTCGTTAAAGGACGGAACCTACTATCTTTCAATCTCGTCTGATTATGCAATAGCTCGTAATGACGTTACCGTTATCGTAAACGGTGCCGATATTACTAATGCGGTTATCCCTATGATGGCTTGTGATTTTAATAAGGATGGTATAATTACAGCTGCCGATGCAACAAGTGTATATCTTTTTGCTTCAAAGCAAACGGATTTAAACTATGACCTTAACGGTGACGGCGTTGTAACAGGCGCCGATGCAACAGCAATTTATGCATGTTCATCCGGTTCCGGTTATTATAACGGATTAGAGATAAAGTGATTTTTTTCAAAATAAATAAAGGGGATTTCTAAGTGAAAAAGACATTTAGAAAAGCAATAGCTGTTCTTCTTGCAGTTCTTATGGTTGCATTCTCCGTTCCGTTTTCTGCTTTAGCAGGTACTCCTGATGCGCCGGATATGTTCGGTGAAACAAATTATACTGTTACTAAAAACAGAAAATGGTGGGTTGATGACGGCGTTGATACAAGCCTTTCAAAGCTTCAGTCAACTCCTGAATATTGGAGCTATAACAGCGACGAAACTTATAACCAAATGGGTTCATGGAGTTTAAGCTTCGGTGGACGATTTGAAGATTATGGAAATAGTGGCTATGAAGACCATCGTAATGACTATAAGCCTGTAATTGCTGCAACAGTATCTTCACAGGGTACTAATGCAGGTATGAAAGAGGCTATTGCAAAAGTTAAAGATAAATCAGATACAAACGCAATTAAAAACTATGCTGCATCATACTTTCAGAATTACTATGGCATGGATGCGTCACATACTTATGAAGCCGTTAAGACAGCTAAAAATATTCTTAACCCTGCAACACTTAAGGCAGGCGATCGTATTGCTGTAACAGTTGAATTTGGTGGTTTTGACGTTCTTCAAAACGGTCAGTTCAAGGGTAAGTTCAATAAGGAATACCTTAAAGCTGCAGCTTATTCTTCAAAGCCATCACGTGGCGATACATGGAAGGCTGTTTCTTCAGGTGCTGCAGGTTGTATAGCCGATGGCACTCAGTTTTATCCTACAGCGTTAGCCTTTGCAGGAAACAATGTAAATGTTGAAGATGGTACATTCTATGGTGCAGTTACAGGTAAGGCTGCTGTAGCAGGTGATCAGTCAGTATCTAACTTTATTGGTACTGCAGACGGCGTAAAACCATTCGGTAAGTATGGTATTGTTTCTTTTGTATATAGTTTTGAGGTTCTTCAAGACTGCGACCTTTCAGATGTATTTACATTTGACACAGATATTGCCGGTACAGAGTTTGAGCCTTATTACAGAACTTCACTCGACGGTACTGGTGAACCGAATAACACTAATGCTGTAAATCCTGAATTGTTCCTTATTACACATGACGATACAGATAGCACTTTTGCTAACTGGGCATTAATTTGGACAGATTATGCAAAGGAATCAACACCTGAAACTAAGACTTATACTATTACATTTAATGACATCAACGGCAAGACTGTTGATACGCAGACAGTTAAAGAAGGCGAAACTCCAACAGTTCCTTCAACAAATACTGCTGCAGCTGTAAATTATAAGAGCGATAATAAGCACGAAGTAACAACTTACTCATGGCCGGAAGTATCAGCTGCTACTGCAGATGCAACTTACAAAGAGGTTGCTACTACAGCTGAGGAAGATTGTAACATTACTTATGCAGAGACAAGCAAGCATACACTTGTTTCAGGCACTGTTCTTACAGGAACATGTACTGTATGTAATCATGTAGATACTCAGACTAAGGACGATAAGCTTGACGGTACAGCTTACTATGCTGCACTTGATGCTGCAAAGGCTGTTGACGGTACTAAGTACACAGCTGAATCTTATGCTAAGGTAACAGCTGCTCTTGAGACTTATGCTCAGGCTAAGGTTGAAGCTTATACAGATCAGGCACAGGTAACTGCTGCTGCTACTGCTCTTGAAAATGCAGTTAATGGTCTTGAGGCTCTTCCAACATCAGATGTTTATACTTACACATTCGCTGGCGGTAAAACTCAGACTGTAACAGCTGATAAGGGCGCTGCTCCTATAGCTCCTGCTAACACAGCTGCTACAACAGTTGATAACAACGACGGTACTCATACAGTAACATCTTACACTTGGGAAAAGACAGGCGAATTCACATTTGCTGAAAAGGCTAATGCTGATACTAAGGATTGTACTTACGGTGAGTACACAACTGTAACTGCTTCTACAATTGCTAAGGCAGGTACTGAAAAGGCTACATGCACAGTATGCGGTCACGAAAATGTAAGAGACCTTGCTAAGCTTGACGGTAAAGCTTACTATGATGCACTTGCTAAGGCAGAGGCTGTAAAGGCTGACGATTACACAGCAGAATCTTATGCTAAGGTAACAGCTGCTCTTGAAGCTAACGCTAAGGCTACTGTTGAAGCTTATACAGATCAGGCACAGGTAACTGCTGCTGCTACTGCTCTTGAAGATGCAGTTAAGGGTCTTGTTAAGGTTTATACAATCACATTTACAAACGCTGCAGGCACTGTAGTTGATACTCAGAAGCTTGCTGCAGGCGCTACTCCTGTAGCTCCAAAGGCAAATACAGCTTCTACAGCTGCTGAGTCTGACAAAAATGGTAAGACTCATAGCCATACAACTTATAGCTGGCCGGCAGTTTCTGCTGTAACAGCAAACGCTAACTATGACGAAGTTGCTAATGTTGTAACAGAAGATTGCACAAAGGGTAAACCTGTTGTAACAGAGCCTACACTTGATAAGCCGGGTTCAGAAGTTACAAGCTGTACAATTTGCGGTCAGGTTCTTGAAACTAAGGTTCTTCCTCAGCTTAAGGGTTATGATATCACAGTTGCTAAGACTGCTTACGGTACAACAACTCTTAACAGCGAGGACGCAACAAACGGTAAGACTACTAAGGTTCCTGCTAACTCAACTGTAACTCTTACAGCTCAGGCTAATGAGGGTGCAGAGTTCGTAGGTTGGAAGGTTGCTAACAAGCTCGTTTCAACTAACGAAACATATTCATTCACAGCAGTTGCTGATACAGAGGTAACTCCTGTATTTACAGAAACAGCTGAATCAACATTCGTAGTTGTATTCATTGATATGTACGGTAACGTTGTATCAACTCAGGAAGTAACAAGCGGTGCAAACATTGATGTTCCTGCAACTGCTCCTATCTATCCTGGTTATACATTCAAGGGCTGGGCTCTTACAAACGATGAGATTACCGCTCTTACAGAAGGTAAGACCATCAGAGCTATCTATGAGAAGGATGCTACTCAGACTTACACAGTTAAGGCTGCAGGCGCAACAATCACAGTTAACGGCACTGACTACACTGACAAGGCTGAAAATGTTGCATATGATGCTAAGGTAACAGTTACTAAGGCAGGCGCAACATCATGGACAGTAAACGGCGCAACAGTTGGTTACGGTGAATCATACTCATTCTTCTGTGCTTCGGATATCGAACTCACAGCAGTTACAAAGGCTGATGACACTTCTAAGACTCAGGTTGCTATCGTTTCAACAACTCGTCCTTCAGCTACAGATTGCGACGTTCTCTTTGTTGCAACACGTACTGTTGCTGATAATGAGACAGTAGTTAGCCAGGGCTTCGTATACGGTAAGAATGTAACAGCTTCTGACCTTACACTTGAAAACGTTGGCAAGACTGCATCAGGTACAAATCCTGGTAAGGTTAGAGTTATTTATAACAACACCAACGCTTCACAGATTGGTTTGAACTACGGTCTTACTGCAAAGACAGGCGTTGCCGGCGCAAGAGCATTCGTAGTTACTAAGGATGCAGATGGTAATGTTCATACTTACTATTCAGAAGCATCACTTTACGACTATAATGCTTAATTAACACAATTTAGCAAAGCTTTCACCTCTGCCTTAAGGGGTGGAGGCGAGCTTTGATAAATTAAGGAGGACACACCTAATGAAAGAGCTTTATACAAAGCCGGTGTCAGAGGTTAATGAATTTTCTCAGACAGCTGATGTTATTACTACATCCGGTGGTACTGACTGGGGCTTCGGTGGAAATGACTAATCTGACACTTTGATTAAAGCATTTGGAGACGGCAGAAATGCCGTCTCTTTTTGCGTTTTTAAAACCTTGAATAAAAAAATAAACTAAATATTAATCATTCCCGAATATGACATTTTACCTTTAACTGTATATTGACAAATAATTAACAAACATATAAAATGAAATTGTAATTTATGACATAAGATGTATATTTTAGAGGGAGAATACTATGTCAAATAAGGAGTATGAATACAAATTCGATACTGTCAAGCCGCCTGAGGATAGGGTGTACGATGACAGAGTGATGCATTATTATGAAAATCATTCAAACGAGCCTGCACGTCCGTTAATTTTGGCACTCGGCAAGCATATTACAGACAGAGTTTTGTATAAATTACCGTGGCTTCCAAAGGTAGGTAAAGAGCTTACCGTTAACGACCCTGAATATTGGGGTCTTGCTTCAATTGTAACAGACGAGATGGCAGAGGTTGCCCTTAAGATGAAGGTACACAAGGGTATGAAGCTTAAGGAAATTATGAAAGCTACGGGTAAAAGCGCCGCTTATCTTGAGCCGCTTCTTAAGGAAATGGCAAATGTAGGTCTTGTTGAATTTAATTGGGAAAATCCGGAGCATGAAAAGCAATATATGCTTCCTATGTTCGTTCCCGGAAGCGCAGAATTTTTTAATATGAAATGGGATAATATTTGTGAGCATCCGCAGGTCGCAAATTTCTTTGAGCGTATGACTCAGCTTCCGCTTGAAGCAATTACGCCGATGGTGCCTCCGGGAGGCGCAGGAATAGGTATGCACGTTATCCCTGTTGAAAAGGCAATTTCAATGGAAAATCAGTCTGCTGATGTGGAGCATATTTCTCATTGGCTTGATAAATATGACGGCAAATATGCGGCAGGTCCGTGTTCGTGCCGTTATAGCCGTGCAATGTGCGGCGAAGGCTGTGCCGATGACCCTGAGGATTGGTGTATCGGTGTCGGCGATATGGCAGATTACCTTGTTGAAACAAATAAGGGCCACTATATCACACGTGAAAAGGTTATGGAAATTCTTCAGCGTGCCGAGGATAACGGTTTTGTTCACCAAATTACCAATATCGGCGGTGGTAATGTTGCCGTTGATGTTGCACGTTCAACTAAGCGTTGCGGCGCTGATGTTTTGGGTATGTTCTGCCTTGAAAGCAGAGAGGAAATGCCTGCGAGCGAAGAGGAAATTTTTGAAACCGAGGACGAGGGTATTCAAATAAACAACGGCTGGGGCGTTAAGGAAATTCTTGCAGAGAACGGCAAGGTGACAGGCGTTGTGCTTAAAAAATGCACAAGTGTTAAAGATGCAGACGGCAAATTTAACCCTCAGTATGACGAAAATGATACTCAAACAATTGAATGTGACCGTATTTATCTTTCAATCGGTCAGTCAATTGAATGGGGCAATCTTATTGACGGTGAGGCGGTAGAACTTGGCAGAGGTAACGCTCCTCAAGCGGACAGTCTTACTTATCAAACAGGGCAAAAGGATATTTTCGTCGGCGGTGACGTTTACACAGGCCCTCGCTTTGCCATTGACGCTATTGCTGCAGGCAGAGAGGGCGCAGAGTCAATCCATAGGTTTGTTCATTTCAACGCAAGCCTTACAGTCGGCAGAAACAGACGTGATTTCATAATGCTTGATAAGAACGATATCCTTGTTGACAGTTACGATAACTCTTCACGTCAAATCCCGAATATTAATAAGAAAATTGACGCTAAATCTTCGTTTAAGGATGCTCATCTTCCCCTTACAGAGGAGCAGGTTAAAAAAGAAACTGCACGATGTCTTGGCTGCGGTGCATCCGTTGTTGACGAAAATAAGTGCATAGGCTGCGGAATTTGTACTACCAAGTGCGAATTTGATGCAATTCATCTTTTTAGAGATAATCCCGAATGTAGCACAATGGTTAATTCAGATGATAAGATGAAAGCAATTTTGCCTTATATGATTAAGCGTAATTTCAAGATTAAAAAAGCTCAAAAGGCTAAAAAGGATTAATTATGCATGAACTTGGTATAGTTTTTCATATCATTAACGAAATTGAAGATGTAGGCAAGGAAAATGAGCTTAAAACGGTATCGTCTGTTACGGTTGAAATAGGCGAGGTTTCGGGTGTGCTCCACGATTATCTTGAGGATTGTTGGAAATGGGCTTGCTCAAAGAGTGAGCTTATGAATGGGGCAGAACTTAAGGTAGAAGTTATCCCGGCAGTAACGTATTGCGAAAGCTGCAAGGGCGAATACAAAACCGTAGAGTATGGTAAAATTTGCCCTTACTGTCAAAGCGAAAAAACCTATCTTCTTTCGGGTAATGAAATTATGATAAAGGAAATTGAGGCACGGTAGTATATTAATGCACTCTGTCTTGATGATATGATTTTTATTTAACTTTTTTTAGAGGAGGGGGAATGACAATGTTATTCCAAATTTACGGCGACATGGCCGGCTGGCAACTTCTCGGCTGGGTAATGGTCTTTGTCGGTCTCGTCGTTATGAATGAAATTGCAAGGCGAACAAAAGCAGGCGGAATTTTTTGTTTCTTTGTTTTACCGGCAGCACTGACGGTATATTTCATCGCAATTTATATCGGTGCGGCTAAGGGAGCTGATTGGGCGCTTCAAAATGATACCTATGTTCATATGAACAGCTGGTTCCATTATGCAAAGCTTTATGCGGCAACAGCAGGTTGTATCGGCTTTATGATGCTTAAGTATAAATGGGGTATCGGCAAAAAAAATTGGTTTAAGGTGTTCCCGTTTGCAATCGTCGCTATCAACATTCTTATCGCAGTCGGTTCTGACTTTGAGTCGGCAATTAAAGGCGGAATTTCAGGCGGCTGGTGGCTTTCGTCTGAAAATGTATGGCTCTATGGCGGCTGGTGGAACTGGGTGAACGGTATCGCCGGTATTATAAATATTTTCTGTATGACAGGTTGGTGGGGTATTTACTCCTCAAAGAATAAGCAGGATATGCTGTGGCCTGATATGACATGGTGCTACATTTTGGCTTATGACCTTTGGAACTTTGAATATACTTATAATAATCTCCCTACTCACTCTTGGTATTGCGGCCTTGCACTTCTTCTTGCTCCTACATTTGCAAATGCATTTTGGAATAAGGGCGGTTGGATTCAAAACAGAGCTAACACACTTGCACTTTGGTGTATGTTTGCTCAGGTATTTCCTCTTTTCCAAGACAAGAGCCGTTTCTCGGTTCTTACATCCGTTTATGCAGACGGTTATATGGACCCTACAGTTCCGCCAACAAACGCAGACCCTAAAATGCAAGGCATAATTGCAATTATTGCTCTTGTGGCTAATGTTTGTGTATTTGCTGCTATTATTAAGCGTGCAAAGGAACAAAAGAAAAATCCTTATAAAAACGAAATATTTACTGACCAAAAAGATTATAAGCTTGCACTTGAAAGAGCAGCTGAAAAGGCTCGCAAAGCAGCTTAATCTTCATAAAAATTCAAAAAACAACGCCGTCGATTATTCGACGGCGTTTTAAATTATTGATGAATTGGATAAACCGTGCCTCGTTGTCGCTGACTCCGTATCATACAAAATCTGCCGTACAGTTGTGTGTCAGATTTTGAAATAAACCGTAGGGGCGACCATCGGTCGCCCGTTTTACAAACACGAAATTTCTTTGGACGAGTCACAGGTTCGAGCCAAAAATATCCGAATGGCACAAGAAAACAATATGACGGGCTCTCATAAGAAACAAAGATACTACGAAACAGTCCCCCGGACTGTTTCTCAGACTGTCGATAAAGTGGCTAAACCGTGCCGTGTTTAAATATCATAAATTGAAATCGTAGGGCAAGGGAGATTCCCCTTACAGGGGAAATGTCACGAAGTGACAAAAGGG
>ERZ1027237.303-NODE-303-length-25813-cov-18.970999_pt1 | contig 25813 bp, 40 predicted proteins | sample MGYA00519264_ERZ1027237 | MGnify/ENA primary metagenome ERZ1027237 (study PRJEB26926, sample SAMN06164640) | human gut metagenome | biome: ENVO:00009003; feature: ENVO:2100002; material: ENVO:00002003 | host: Homo sapiens | place: USA | collected 2012 ...
ACACTTGGGAGGTCAGCCGCACTTCTACCGCCAAAATCAATAAGGACGCTATGAAAGCGGACGGGGTATTGGAGAAATATACCACCATGGAAGATACCTACCGTATCTCTCCGAAAGCAATTAAAGAGGCTTGACAGATGTATATTGACCCTTTTGTTGCCGGTGTTCTGGCTACCGTCATGGTGGAACTGATGGCTTGTATCGTCTATGCTGTATGGTTCAGCAGAAAGAAATAAGAGGTGTGTTATGAAGTTTGAAAAGTTTGTGAAGTCCCTTGCTTCCAGTGGTGTTATTTATAGCCGTGGAGTAGATGGTCTTCCTTTTAATGACCGTTGGCTGGCTTCGCCCTCTGTGTTCATGCTTATCCCTCCCACGGTAAAGAGCGTAACAGCTGCGGCCATTCAGGAGATGCCGAAAGCAATCGACAAAATGATTGACCAGATCGGACACACAGAGTACGCAGAACTGTCAGAGGCCATTATGCCTTGTCCTGATGGCGGTATCAAGGATTGTATTCGGGTTTTCAAAACTAAGGACGGTTCTATTTCTATCAAAATCAGCAACGATGACTGGTCTTTGATTGAGAAGTCCGATCTGTGTGAAATCCTGTATGCCTACGACCTTGATACGGACTCAACCGTGGCTAAGGCTCTGTTGGTTAAGAGATACCCCGAGTTGCCGGACGATGAAGACGAACTGGTAGGTATCATCTTCCCGGTAAACATTGAAGTTTAAGGAGGACACCTACTATGGCGAAAATTGGACTGAGCGAGGGATTTACCCTCATACCCGAAGGGACTCATGTGTTCAAGATCACAGCAGTCAACTACAAGGAAGCGTTTGGAAAGTTGGAAGTCACCATGCAAACCCAGAGCGGTGCCAAGCACATTGAACGCTTTTCTCTACTGAAAGCCGATGGCTCTCCCAATGAAGGTGCGCTGAATGCTTTCAGTTATTTTGCCAAGACCGCTCTCAATGACTTCTCATTGACAGAGATTGACCATGAAGACCTTGTAGGGTGCTTCATTGAGTGTGATGTTGAGCATGATGTTCAGCCGAATAAGAACAAGCCGGACAAAACCGTTACCTTTGCTCGGCTGGCCGATAAACGGCCCTCTGACGGCTGGGAAGAGTCGGAGACCCCTGCCCCCGCTACCGCCTCTAAACCCGCTCCTGCGGCTCCCAAGGAGGCAAAGAAACCCGCTTTAGACCTGAAAGCCCTTTTGGGCTGAAAAGGACGAGAAGAGGGGAGGATTTTTTTCTCCCCTCTTACTCTCCAATGGTTTGTTGAAAAACTTGTGGAAAGTGAGGATAAGATACTTTGACCACAACGAAGACAAAGGTACAAATGCACCGAGAGATTTGCGAAGAAATCAACGATCTCTACGCCAAGAAAAATCATGATTACGGGGACAGTTTTCACCAGACCTTTGTTGAAGAGGGCATGGCTATGGCCCGTATTCGGCTGGGTGATAAATTCAACCGGTTTAAGACCCTCTCCCGTTCCGGGGAACAGAAAGTGAGTGACGAGTCTATCAGGGACACACTGATTGACCTTGCCAATTACGCAATCATGACGGTGCTGGAAATGGAGGTGTCCGCCGATGAAGCTCAATGATTATCAGAAAGCTGCTGACCGTACTTCCGGCAATCTCGTTCCATGGGACAAAATTCGGAACGGCTGTTACGGCCTGAATGGTGAAGCCGGAGAGTGTATTGACATTCTGAAAAAGGTGGAGTTTCAGGGCCACACCTTTGACCCGAACCGCCTGATTGACGAGCTGGGAGATGTTCTGTGGTATGTGGCTCAAACCGCTACCGGCTTAGGCGTGTCCCTTGAAGATGTAGCCCAGCACAACATTAACAAGCTGCGGGAGAGATACCCGGAAGGGTTTGACTCCGAGAGAAGCGTTCATCGGCCCGAATATGAGGGAGGTGCCTGTCATGACTGACCGAAATCGCCGGTCTGAGTTTCTGAATTTCATGCGTATGCCTGATGGCTCTCCCCTCGCTACACTTGATATTTTAGACTATCTGACCATGAACGGCTTTTTCAAGGCCCCTGCCTCAACTAAATATCACGGGAATTACGAAGGTGGGCTTTTTGACCATTCCCTCGCTGTGGCAAAACATTTGGTTGGGCTGACTGAAAGTTGTCAGTTAAAGTGGAAGGATTGCCGTTCTCCCTATCTGGTGGGAATGTTCCATGATCTCTGCAAGATCGACCAATACAGACCTGAGCGGCAAAGTGTCACTTTGGATGGCACAATTATCGAAGACCCTCTCCGTTGGGAATATAACCCAGACACCCTTCTGAAAGGGCATGGAGATAAGTCTGTCATGCTTCTCTCTCAGTTCTACACTCTGACCAGTGAAGAGATCATGTGTATCAGGTATCACATGGGAGCCTTTTGCCCGAAAGAGGAATGGAACGATTACACCAGAGCGGTAAGAGCCTATCCGAATGTGCTTTGGACACATCAAGCGGATATGCTGGCAAGTCATGTGGAAGGAGTCTGACCATGAAAATCATTGAACCCAGCGTGGAACTTATCAATGCTCCACCTTATTTTGAAGTCCTCTCTCTCATTGAACAGGCTGGGCGTACTTGCTATAAGTCTGAAAGCAGGATTACCGAGGATAGTGCAGAGAAATTTGTTCGGGGTATTTTGAAAAGAGGCCATGAGGCGGTCATTGAGCATGGTGTTGTGACTGTCCGGTTTATCTGTGACCGGGGAGTAAGTCATGAGATTGTCCGTCACCGGCTGGCCTCTTACTGCCAAGAGTCTACTCGATATTGTAATTACAGTAACGACCAGTTTGGGGCTGAAATTACCGTAATTACGCCCTCTTGGGCCGAGGAAGGGGATTATCCCTATACACTCTGGAAAGCGGCTTGTAGCGGCGCAGAGAACGCTTATTTTGAGCTTCTGAACGCTGGCTGTTCTCCCCAAGAGGCCCGGTCTGTTCTACCGAACAGTCTGAAAACCGAAGTGGTCATGACAGCCAATTTCCGGGAGTGGAGGCACTTCATCAGACTCCGTACCGCACCCGCAGCTCACCCGGATATGCGAAAGGTGGCTCGGCGGCTATTCGATCTCTTATCCCTTAGATACCCGGTCTTCTTTGAAGACATTGAGGTGTAGGCCATGTATGTAAAAAAGGCCGGTGGCAAAATCTTTGGTGCCACATTTACCGCCGCAGAGAAAAAGGCTATGGAAATGGAAATCAATCGTCAGATCATCGAAGCAGACAAACGGTACACAGATGATATTGACGCTATGGTTCTCTATACCCTAATGGTTCATCTTGGGTTCGGCCCTAAGCGGTTGCGCCGGTTCTACGAGGCTTTTTCGATAGAACATGACCGGCTTATCCAGTATTATGAAATGCCGGATGATTACACATGGCTCTGTAAGGAGCAGTTAAAGAGAATTGGTGTTGATGTAGAAGCATGGAATAGAGAAAGGGGTAGTCTTCATGACATTCGTGAACAATAACGGGAAAGTCCCGTACATCATGGTAGCCGGTACAGATCATGTTTCCGGTGAAATGCCTATTGCAGCTGCGGAGAAAATCTACAACGAAGGCAAGCGAAGAGCCAGCAATCGGTTTCCGGGTTATCCGGTTTGTGTGGATGGGAAGTATTACTTTGCTACGGTAAAGACTGCTTCCCGCAAGAAAAAGACTGATGACGAATAAAGTCCTGCTGATCTTCCTTGCAATTTTCCTTTTCCTATTGTCCTCCTGTGCGTCAGAGCCGGTTTCAAATGAGGAAGAACCCTCTATCCCGGTAGAACCGGTTGACCAGATAGAAAGCCTCTCTCCCTCTCTCTCGCTATGGACAGAGGAAGAAATCACGGTACTCGCCAAGATGGTTTGGGGAGAGGCCAGAGGGGTTTCCTCTGATACGGAGAAAGCGGCTTGTGTGTGGTGTGCCCTGAACCGTGTGGACTATGGGTATGGAAATATTGTGACGGTTGTAACCGCTCCCTATCAGTTTGCCGGATATGCCGAAGATAATCCGATTGACGAGGAACTTAAAGCCCTGTGTGAAGATGTTTTAACCCGGTGGTATGCCGAAAAAGATGGTGACATTGATGTAGGCCGAGTGTTGCCATCTGACTATCTGTGGTTTTCCGGTGACGGAGAGCGCAATTATTTCCGTAATGCCTATCGAGGCGGACAAATATGGGATTGGAGTCTGCCGACACCTTATGAGGATTGAAAGGTGACCGCCATGTATGAAAAGATACCTGCCGAACTAAAGCAGAAAAATCAATGGGTCAATGTGTGGAACGGTTCTAAGGTTCCCATGCAGACCGGCCAGAAGAAAGCTGCATCTTCTGTTCTGCCTGAAACTTGGGGAACTTTCGATTGCGCCGTCTTGAATGTAGCGAACAACATTTATGACGGCATAGGGTATGTTTTCAACGATGACGGCTTAGTTGGGATAGACATTGACGATGGTTTCTCAGATGGACTTTTGAATGAACTCGCCTCTGATATTATCGGGCATTGTCGGTCTTATACCGAAAAGAGCCGAAGCGGAAGAGGGGTTCATATCCTGCTGAAAGGCAGTCTTCCCTTCAAGGGCCGGAACAATCGTAATGGCGTGGAAATTTATCGGAGTAGCCGGTACTTTATCATGACCGGAAATGTTCTGATCTATTCAGAAATTGTTGAAAATCAAGAGGCGATTGACTATATCGTTTCCAAGTATTTCCCGGACGCTCAGAAAGAAAGTACCGGCCACTCCACACCTCAAAGAATATATTCCCCCGTGTACCCCTTACCGCTGAACGGGAAAATCACCCTGAAACCCCAATATCCCCCGATCACCACGGGAAGCAGAAATCTCAGCCTGACTTCTCTGGCGGGACAGATGCACAATCAGGGCTACTGTAAGTCAGATATTTATAAAGAGCTGCTGTTCGCAAATCAGGTGGCCTGTAAGCCCCCTCTTCCCCGGTCAGAGATTGAAAGTATTGTAAATTCAGTTACCAGATATAGGAGGTAATTTATGAAGCCTTATCAGCGTGGCGATATTGTCATCATTGACGTTCCCATTCCGGCAACCGGTCATGTTCAGGGAGGAAAACGCCCTTGGTTGGTTGTGCAGAACAATGTGGGCAATCAGTTTTCTCCCACCAGTATCGTTGTTCCACTTACCACTAAGTTCAAGCGTATGGAGATGGCTACTCATGTGCCCGTGGTATGGGATGGTATTGAGCCGAGCATGGTGGAGTGTGAACAGGTGCGTGTCATTGATGTTACTCCCGACTGGAAGTATATCTGTACTCTGCCGCCCCAGATCATGAGTCATGTGGACAAGGCTCTGATGAACGCATTCTTCTATGGGGGGGGTGTAGAGGATGGAGATTGAAAAGGAATGCCCGTTCCGCAAAGGGAACGCCGATGATTTTATTCTGTTCCACAATGTAGACCCCATTTCCCTTGAAGATCTTACTACAATGCGGCAATATGGCGCAATTACTATCAAGCACACAGACGGAAATACCGAACCGACAGTTGAGATTATCGGAAGTAAGTGTTCCCGAGAAAAATGCGCTCTCTGGCACGAGGACGCTCAGGGGTGTGCTTTTCTCAGCCTCGCAAAAGCAGTTAGAAAGGTGACACGAAATGGCAGATGAAATTTTGACCACGGAAGAGCAGGAACTTTTTCAACTCTCCAATGGCCGGTACATCATGGATAAAGACCTCTCTCAGAAGATGTTTTACATCAAAGAAGCAAAGCCGGAGAGAAGTCACCAGATCAGCGGCACCGGCTACTCTTGGGACGAGTCTGGTATGGCCGAACTCTTTTCCGAGTGCTACCAGAACGATACCCGATTTTGCCCGGAGGCCAAGTGCTGGTTCACCTATTCAAAAGGTGCATGGCGGAAAGATGTTGGCTCCCTATTGGTGGCGGAGAAGATTAAGGAGTTTTGCCGCCTAATGGCCCTTTACTGTGGAGAAATTGACAACGAAGATCGCCGCCGAGAGTATATGAAATTTATCTCCAAGATGGGTGACCGGCGTTTCCGTGACCGTCTGATGAAAGATGCCGCCAGTGTCATGCCGATCACCGCAGAGGACTTTGACTCAAACCCGTACCTTATTAACTGTCAGAATGGCACCTACGATCTTCAAAAGATGGAGTTTCGGGAGCATGACTGGCACGACTTTCTGACCATGCAGACCAATTTTGACTACTCCTTGCAGGAAACCCATTGTTCTCGCTGGGAACAGTTCATTGATGAAGTGACCTGTAACGATAAGGATAAGGCTGACTATCTTCAAAAGGCTCTGGGGTACTCTATGCTGGGAACTGCCAATGAGGAATGTATGTTCATTCTTCACGGGAAGACCACTCGAAACGGGAAATCAACTCTGCTGAGTGCAATTCATCATCTTCTCGGGGACTATGCCTCTGTGTCCCCGGTGTCTATCATCTGCAAGTCTGACCGCTCAAAAAATGCCGAAGCTGCAAGCCCGGTTCTGGCTTCTTTGAAAGGTAAGCGGTTTGTGACGATGGCCGAGAGCAATCAGTATGGCCGGTTAGACGAGGAAACGATTAAGCAACTGACCGGAGGTGAGGAAATCAAGGCCAGAAACCTCTATGAAGCTGCCACGACTTTTCTTCCCCAATTTACCCTTTGGCTTTCTTGCAACGACCTTCCCTCTGTCAATGACAAGAGCCTCTTCGCCTCTGACCGTGTGCGTGTGATTGAGTTCAACCGCCACTTTTCTGAGGACGAGCAGGACAAGAACCTTAAAACCGAGTTTCAGACCCCGGAGGCCATGCGTGGGATTTTTACATGGCTTTTGGAAGGGTACTTCAAATATAAGCGGTTCGGCCTGAAAATGTCCCCGGCCATGCGGCAGGTCATCAAGCAGTATGAGAAGGACAATGATCTGGTATTGCAATTCTTGGAGGAAAAGTGCGAAAAGGCAGCTGGAACCTACACCAGAGCCAAGAGTATCTATGATGCTTATAAGATTTGGTGCAAGTCCAATGGGTTCTTCGTGTGTAGCGCAAAGAGGTTCAATGCCGACATGGAAGCTCACCCGGAATGGCATGACGGCAAGACTGTCTATTCTGGCTACCCGGCCTACCGAGGCATTCAGATGAAAGGAACGGTGTGACCATGTACTACCCGAGAAATTCATTCGATGTTGTTATTTCCGCCGATGATCTTAAACCCGGCATGAGGGTATGTGTTCCAAGAAGTGTCACCTATGGGTGGCACCAGTACACCGGCTTGACCATTTATAAGCCTTGCACTATTAAGAGAGTCACACCGAAGAAAACAAAGGTGATTTGCGAAGACGGAACTGAATATTTCACAAAGGAAACGACCTTTCTCAAACCTGTCCATGAAATGAACATCGAGAACGAGAGAGTCGGTTACTTCTACCAGATATGCAAAACTGTCACTGATCTTGGTAGACAGTCCGTTATCAACTATGTCGGCTCTTATGAGGACATGAAGGAGGCGGTAAAGAACCTCTCCGCTTTCTATGAGTTCTGCCTAAGAAATTCAAAGGAGAAATGATTTCCGTGAACAAGAAAAATATGCGCCGGGTGTCTATGCTTGTAACCGCTCAGACTGCAAAGAACTTAGACCGGCTGGCAGCTATGTCCGGCTACTATGAGGTTGGCCGGGTAGTAGATAAGTTGGTTAGAGAGAAGATGATTTCTCTTCGATGTGGAAAGGAGGATATGCCTCATGGGGCTGGTCATTTGCAAAGGTGATACAAAGATCGGGGTTTATACCTTCCCTGATGTGAAGCGGCCTCGACTCTGTGTAGAAAGAGGTAATAGCGTTACAGCCTATGCGACTTTCAGGAATGAAGAGTGTGCAGAGATGTTCATGAACGAGCTGATTGATATGTTCGGGTTGAAGAAGGAGTCTTGACCATGATGACGGTATTTGAATGCCGGAAATGCGGCCACCAGTTATTTGTTCAAGAGGGAAAGAACTTTCCTAAGAGGTTGGAAGATATAGCTGGTATGTCTTGCCCTAACTGCGGAGAACAGACTGAGGGATTGTGGGGATTACTCGGGAGAGCGAGAAAGTTTCGAGGGAAAATTCTTTGTAATTGGGAGGAAACGGTATGACCGTTAAGGAATTGAGAGCTAAATTGAGTACAGTTCCCGAGGACGCACAAGTGGAAATGTTGATGTGTCAGAATGATAACCCTGTTGAAGAAGCCTGCCGAGTAGACAAGATGGTTTATTTTCAGTGGTTGGAGAAAGATGGAGCGTCATCGGTTGTTTTGTACCCTGCGTGAGTTAAATATATTTGGTGTAATCACTGAATATATTTTTGCTTGCCGACTTTAGTGAGTTTTTGGTGAATAATCCGCCACTAACGGAAACCCTTGCGGCACAACGGTTTGAGGGCGATTTTACGCCCTAATTTTATATTTTTCTGTATAAACCCCCTTATAGAGAGTGATATATAGAGGACTTTACTGCAAAAAGCCAAAATCATTCACTAAACTCACTAAGGTAACTGAAAAGAATTTGTGGAAGGAGAATGATTATGAGTGACAAGATTGTAGACCTCCCGACTCCCTCTCGGGGCCGTGGCCGTCCGAAGGGTACTGGTGGAAATAAGCGTCCTGATAAGTCTAAGGACATGAGTGTGCAGACTGAGCCGGGTGATAATCGTCAGTATTTAACTCATTCTTTGAAGATGTGGGACTGGCCGGAAGTGGATATGAGAGAGCCAGATCAGGTTAGAGAGAGGATAGGTAGATATTTTCAGTTATGTGCTGAGGATGATATGAAACCGAGTGTGGCTGGTATCGCTTTAGCCTTTGGAGTGGATAGAAAGACTTTCTGGGCATGGGCTAATAATGTAGATAGTGCCTACCTCCCCAATGAAAGCCGTAACTTTATAAAAAAGGCGTATCAACTTTTGAACGCTCAAATGGAAAACTATATGCAAAACGGGAAGATAAACCCTGTGGCTGGTATCTTCCTCATGAAGAATAATATGGGCTATCAGGACAAGCAGGAGGTTGTTCTTACCCCAAACAATCAGCTTGGGGAGGCCGCTTCTGCGGAAGAGTTGCAACAGAAGTATATCGAGGCTTCGGCCAGCGACTATGACCCGGAAGAGTAAACGACTTTCCGACTATGACCTTCACGACTTTGCGACTATCCGGTTTGCGACTTTCGGCGGGGTCTGCGACTATGAAAATGACCCACGACTTTGCGACTATGACAGAGCCGCCGTTCTTCCGTGATGGAGGTTCGGCGGCTTTTCTCTGGTGATCTGACAGGCGGCTTTTCTCTGGTGATCTGACAGGCGGCTCCGGGCTGGTTGCTCTGGCGGATAGCTGCCGGGAGTGTGTGCGGAAAAGTACACTTTTCCATACACCGGGAAAATGGCAGAAAAAGCACTGAAAAATTTTGTGTTTAGGGGTTGACAACTGAATATATTTAGTGTATATTAAAAGCACAAAAGATATTCAGTGCTTTGTACCTTGAAAATTTAATTCCCGCACACTTTCCCCGGACGGCTGGCGAAATACGCATACCAGCGTATCAAGGCCACGCCGGGAAAATGGAGCGGAATATATAAGAAAGGTTGTTTAATTATGGCGTATGTTAGAAAAACCGTTGACCGGTGGGACATTGAAACAAATTATGGTTATAGGTGGGAAATAGAAGATTGTGAATACACCAGAACAGAGGCAAGAAAACGCTTGAAAGAGTATCAAGAAAATTCTTGTGGCCGGTTTTCGGTTCGGTTAGTAAAGCGCAGAGAAAGGAAGGTTGAACAATGAAGACAACAACAAAAGAAGCCCGGCAAAATATCCGGCAATATATTTTAGATCATTTTGACCCCTGCGGATATGATTTTACCGGCCCTTGTACTTTTGAAAATGTGGCCCGGTTTATTCTGTCTGTCCATGCGAAGGAAAAGGCATATTCCCCGGAATACCAGAGCCGGAAAGGGTACACGAACGAACAAGTTTTTATTGACTGGTGCCAGGGTTTACCGTCTATCCTTGATACTTGCTATTATTATAACCGCTCCGCCGTGGCTGATTTGGGGGACATTTTGCAACAGTCGGAACGGGAACGGGCGCAATACAGCGAAGCAGAGGCGGAAAACCTTTTAACTCATTTGATTTATAGAGAATTGAAAAGAGGTGCCGGGAAATGAAGCAGAACGCCGGTATAATGCTGGTGAAATGGTGAGAATGTGCGCTTGCAATATGTCCCCGGTCAATATCTGGGGCGCTTTTGTGGATTGTGCGAAAACGGAATTTCCCGCCGTGGGCGGTGATGGATTTAATACTATTGTTCCCCGTAGCCGGGAGTTTGAAACGGTGGTAAATGCGTTTCGGTTTTATAATTGTAACCGGGAAAGTGGTTATTATCCGGCCTTTTATGTAAAAGAGGCGGTGCAGCTATGAGCAGATACCAGAGAAACAAAGAAGCCGTTCGGGAATTTGCTATTGAATGGCAAGCGGATTTTTGCAATCACAATTATAGTTATGGAGAATTAGCCGTGTTTCAAGATATGTTTTACCGTCTGGCCCGAAAATGGGGACTTGTGCGGGAGTTTCGGGAAAATGGGTTGATTTGAAAGGGGTTTGTATTATGATCTATGCAAAACAGATTGCACCGGAATTTCAGGAAAGCCCTTTATTTCTCGATGAAGAGAGTTTTCCCGAAAATATCGCCGTTTGTGGGAATGATAGATTGATTGCACATACTCCCGCCGTATTTGACCGGGTTTATAATGCCTTGCGGGATGGTGATTTGTGCAGCTACTTAGAGGAATTAGAAGCCGGTGAAGATTGCTATTATAAGAACGCTACAGCGGCTATAATGGACTTCTTAGAGCCTGAGAAGCCCCGCTATAGTACAAGGGATATACACGCCCTGAAAGAGCTTGTAAAAGCTTTTTCGGAGTGTCCCAGCGCAGAGGAAAATGGAATTTTGTGCCGGGTTCTTTCGGTTGTGACCGGTCAAGAATGGGATTATCAAACAATCCGGGGTTGCTGTCAAGGTGATTGGAACGAAGTCTTTTACCCGGTTGACCTATGGAGCCGGGAAGCCTTAAATGCTTTTGAAACGGAATATTTTAACACGGGTTCAGAGTGGATTATACACGATGAAGAGAAAGCCCCAGAAAGCCCCGAAGATATAAACGGCTATAATGTGTATTGTGTAGCCTATAATGAAGAGGGTATAAAGAAAGAGATTGCTAATATTGCAGGGGTTCAGCCTGCCGAAGTGCAATTATATACTTTCGAGAAATGGGCATATAGTCCAGTATATAAGGCGGTGTAAAATATGTATGTAATTCTCTTTCTTCTCTTACTCCCTTTTCAAATTATCATTGAAATTATGAAATTAAACAAATGATTTTAAGGGCTGGCGGGTTCGCTGGCCCTTTCTTTTTGCTCTTTTATGGTGCAGCTGCGGCGTGATCTTCCCGGCATAGGGCCGGGGGATAACGGAGCCGGAGCCAGGGCGGGGTGAGTGGCGAAAATTCCGACAAAAATAAAAAGGCTTTATCTTGCACTAAATATATTCAGTAACAAAAAATATTTAACTCCCTCTATTGACAACAAAATAAATTCAGTGTATAATGAAGTCACGATAAAGAAAGAGGTGTCTTTCCATGTATATCAACAAGGCTATTCGAGAGTTGATGAAAAGCAAGAATGTTTCCCTTCTGACCATGGCAAAGGCTCTTGGCAAAGAGCGTGGGAATGAAATCAGTTCTCGTTTAAGAAGCACAAACCTTTCCTTCAACACCGCTGTTGAAATGCTCTCCGCTCTTGGCTATGAGGTGGTCATTCAGGAGAGGAAGCCCGGTGCCCGTAGAGCAGACCAGATTGTGATTGACCAAAAGGAAGACCCCGTGTATGACCTGAACACTCTGCTTGAAACGAAGGATGATAAGGCATGAGATATGGATATGCCCGTGTGTCAGCCAGAGATCAGAACCTTGCCAGACAGATAGCTGCGTTGAGGCAGTTTGACCCTTCCCTCCCGGATGACCGCATTTTTACAGACAAACAGAGCGGAAAGAACTTCAACCGGGAACATTACTTAGAACTGAAAGCCATACTGGTTCCCGGAGATGAAGTGTTGGTAGAAGAGTTAGACCGCTTTGGCCGCAATAAGGCTGAAATCAAGGCAGAGTTGGAGTGGTTCAAAGAGCATGGTGTTATTGTCAGAGTCTTTGATGTGCCGACAACGCTGATGGACTTCCATGGACAGGACTGGATTGGTGAGATGGTCAACAATATCCTGATTGAAGTCATGGGAGCCATGGCCGAGCAGGAGCGAAAGAAGATTAAAAAGCGTCAGGCCGAGGGCATTGAAGCCATGCCGATTGTGAATGGTCGGAGGGTATCAGGAAAGACCGGTAGAGGTTTTGGCCGTCCGGCTCATGCTTTGGATGAAAGGGCGTTTGAAAATCTGCGGCAAAAACAAAAAGACGGTATTATGACCGTGGATGATTGTTGCCGAGAACTTGGGATTAGCCGTACTACATGGTACGATAGAGTGAGAAAGGCAGTATGAGATATGGGGAAGTATGATAACTATTCCAATGAGAAGAATATTGCCAAAATTCAAAAGAGGCTGGACAAATTGCGGTCTAAGAGAAATCCCAATCTTTATGAGATTGACCAAGTTCAAAAAGAACTGGACACGGCCAAAATGTTTGAGAGTTGTCAAATCTTTGGCACTGAGGGGTTTCGGAAAAGCATATATAACCCGAATGGTATGATTATGTTTAGTGACGATCATCGAGTTATGATGTTTGTTGATAAACTCATTCGATATGAAGACATTCGCTCCTACGCTATCGTTGAAAACAGTACAAAACAGGCTCATACTACAACGAAGACAAAAGGCGGCATTACACGAGCCATTGTAGGAGGGGCGATTGGCGGAGGTGTCGGAGCAGTTGTAGGTGCTATGACTGCCGGTTCCAAGTCAAATACCGTATATCTTGAAGTGAAGGACGGGTTTTGGCTTCAAATTTACCTGAAAGATGGTACGGGGTATCAATGCCCTATTCCGAGTGATGGGGTTATATCGAACAAGGTTCCTAAGATGTGGCTTCAACTGGCAACGAAATTACAGGCTATTGTGGATAATAAAGAATAATCGGATGTGTAAGGAGAATTTATTATGAATTTGGAAGAGAAACTGAACGATTGGGTCAAAAAGGTTGTAGCTGCGAAGAACGATACCAGCCGGGGTTGCACAAACACTCGCCAGATGATGCTTGATATAGACAAGATCATTTCTGAGGAATTTGACCACACTCCCATGTTTTTTGAAAATCAGTGAGGTTTTCATGGAAAATGAGGTTTTGATTTGGCAATTACCCGTTTCAGATAAAACAGGAACGGTTGCCGTTAACGCTAAAGCCCATTGTTTTGAAGGTGAAAAATCCCTGTGTGGTAGGTATTTTCAAAATACCGATTATTATGAAACTGATGTTGATATAGAGGTTATTTTGAAAAATCCCCAAACAGCTTGCAAAAAGTGTCTTGCTTTATGGAAACAAAAATATTCAGAAGGACTTCCGCAAGGGCGGGAGTAACAGCCGAGGGGCTATCGGAGAAATCCGGTAGCTCTTTTTTTGTTGGAGGGTAGCTCTATGAATTATCAGAAGATTGCAGATAGTATCAGGCACTATATTGATAAAAAACCCGGAGATCATACGGCGTACATCGACCTTTTATCCTTATGCCGTCAATGGGAGGCGGAAGATTTCAAAGCGGCTCATGATCTAAATGAAGAGCTGCGGAAACTCTGCGCCAAGCAGCTTCACCACGCTTCCGCCAAAGAGGCGGAAAAATTTTATGAGGCATGGCGGAAGAGTCTACTGTTTGACGCTCCCCACAAGTTTGATGCTTTTATGACCTATATCGAACTTGACCGGAAACCGGAAAAACGGTTCTATGCGCCTCGGAAACACTATTTGAAACCCATGGTTCAGGGGTTCCAAGATGTTCTCGATGGAAAACTGCGCCTCTTGACAATATCCATGCCGAAAAGAGCTGGTAAGTCGCAGACAGGTATCAATTTTGTCAATATGCTCTCTGGTAAATTCCCTGACCGGTCTACCTTGATGGAGGGAACCGGTGATGACCTTGTAAAGAGTTTTTACAATGGGTGCTTAGAGTATTTAGTAACTCCCAATGAATACCTGTTTTACGATGTGTTTCCCGATGCCCGTCTGGTACAGACCGGGGCTGATACCAAAATCATCAATCTCAAATCGAAATCCCGGTTTCCCACTATCATGTGCCGGTCTATTGATGCTCGTCAGGTGGGTTTGTCTGAGGCCACCAATGTTCTGTATCTGGATGACTGTGTGGAGGGCCGAGAAGAGGCAAAAAACCGTCAGCGGCTCGATGATAAATGGGAAGTCATTTCCGGTGATATTATGGGCCGAGCCATTGAAGGAACCCCTATGGTATTTACCGGCACCCGGTATTCCATCTATGACCCGATTGGCCGTATTCAGGAACACGCTCAGAGAGAGGGATGGGAGTGGAGAGCAATCGAAATCCCGGCTCTCGATCTGGTCACCGATGAAAGCAATTATGAGTATGAGCGTGATGGGCAGAAGGTGTTTACTACGGCTTATTTTCGTGAGCAGAGAGAGCTTCTGTCCGCAGAGCAGTTTGAAAGCGAGTTCCAGCAACAGCCGTTCGAGGCAAAAGGATTACTGTTTAACAAGGACGAGTTGAATTATTTCTTCGAGCTGCCGCCTGATCGGGAGCCAGATACAATTATTGCGGTTGGAGATACCGCTGAAAGTGGTAGCGACAGCACCTCTCTTCCGGTAGCAGTCATCTATGGCGCAGAAGTCTATATTGTCGATGTAGTCTTTGATGACTCTCCCGCAGAGGTGACAAAGCCTGAATGCGCAAAATGCTTGATTACCAATAAAGTGGTGTCGGCCACCTTTGAGTCTAACAATGCTGGTCAGTATTATGCCAGAGATGTAGCAGAACTCATTCGCCAGCAGGGTTATTCCATTGGTATTCGGACAAAGCGGACGATTTCAAATAAGCAGACTCGGATTGAGTTCGCTTCCGACAACATCAAGAAGAATTTTTACTTCAAGCACCCCTCCACTTATAAGCGGGGAAGTCAATACTGGAACTTCATGCGGGAACTCACCACCTACACCCGAAGCGGCAAAGTCCCTCACGATGATGCCCCGGACTCCCTGGCTCTGCTGGAAAATGAAATTCGTATGTTGGTGGGAAGCAAGATTGAGATTTTTAAGCGGCCTTGTTGATTTTAGGGTGTACTCTCTAATGGTTTTATGAAAGAATAATTGTTGACAAGGTTTGGAGATAACGCTATAATGAAGAGTGATGAAATAGGTGGAGAGGGGAGGTGTCTTTGCAGATATGAAGCCGCTGTGTGGCCGTAAGGTCATTTACACCGATGTAGACGAGATTACGGATGCCAATATCGTGAGCGTTCTGCAAAAGGCCCTTTCCATCCATCTTCAAAACAAGGCCGAAATTGATTATCTCTACCGGTATTACAAGGGAGATCAGCCCATTCTGTATCGGGAGAAAGAGGTCAGGCCGGAAATTAAAAACATGGTGGTTGAAAACCGGGCCAATGAAATTGTTTCGTTCAAGCTGGGGTATCTCATGGGAGAACCCGTACAGTATGTGGCTCGTGTTGACGATCAGACCATTGTTGACAGCGTGACCCGGTTGAATGATTATATGCTGTCTGAGGACAAAGCCTCGAAGGACAGAGAGTTGGTGGAATGGGCGTTAATCGCCGGAACCTCTTACCGGATAACTCTCCCCGATGCTGAGGCAGATGTAGAAGAAGATGAATGCCCCGCAGAAATCTTCACCCTTGACCCCAGATTTACTTTCGTGGTTTATGGGACTTCTCTGGGTAACCCGGCTAAGATGGCTGTTACCTATGTGATTTTGGAGGACGGCACCTTACTGTTTAACTGTTATACCGGCAATCATTTTTTCGAGGTTACCAATACTTGGGTTGTTCGGCGTAGCGTTGACCAGATTTTAGGCATTCCTATCATTGAGTACCCGGCTAATACGGCCCGGCTCGGTTCCTTTGAGATTGTACTTCCCCTGCTGGACGCAATCAACAATGTGGAGTCTAACCGTCTGGACGGTGTAGAGCAATTCATTCAGGCGCTCATGCTCTTCCACAATGTTGATATTACCTCTGATGATTACAAACAACTGCGGGAAGAGGGCGCAATCAAGTTCAAGGACATTGACCCGAGTTTCAAAGCAGAAATTGAGTATCTGACCGCTGAACTCAATCAGACCCAGACTCAAACACTGGTGGATAATATGTATAATACCGTTCTCACGATCTGCGGAATGCCGAACCGGAACGGTGGAACATCTACCAGTGATACCGGCTCCGCTGTTATCATGCGGGATGGTTGGTCTGCGGCTGAGGCCAGAGCCAAAGACAGCGAATTGATGTTCAAAAAGTCTGAGAAAGAGTTCTTGAAACTGCTTCTCGGCATTTGTAATGATCTTGGTGCTTTGGAGTTGCGCCTGTCGGCTATCGAAATTCGCTTTACTCGGAGAAATTATGAGAACATTTCCGAAAAGGCGAATGTGCTGATTTCTATGCTGAACAATCCGAAGATTGCTCCGCAGCTGGCCTTTACCCATTGTGGTATGTTCACTGACCCGCAGATTGCTTATAACATGAGCATGGAGTATGTGAGGGAGCAAGAGGAAAAAGCCGCTCAGATGGCAAAGGAGGGGACTGGAAATGAACCCGGAAGTCAAAACTCCGGCTCTGGTGACACCGGAAGCGGTGAAGGTGATTGAGGATATTCTTAGGCGGCGCAACCGAGTTGAAATCAAAATCGAAGACGGCTCGGTAGTAGTCATCGAAGTTAAGCGAAAAAGGAAAATATAGACCGTCAATCGTTTGGACTGACGAGGGCCGAGGGGTCATGAGTGTGTAACACTCGTGGCCCCTTTTTGTTTTGGTTTTAATGCCGAAAGGCTTGAAATGGTCAGTGAAGACCTAAAAACGCAAAAGGGAGAAAACCCTACCAAAAACGGAAAATAGTGCTGAGGGAACAGCCTTGTTAAACGCAGGAGGTATTTGTTATGGCAAAGATTGACACCAGTTTGATTGAAGGTTATGCGGACATGACCCCGGAACAGAAGCTCGCCGCTTTGGAGGCTTTTGAGTACGAGGATAACGCCGCAGAGCTGGAAAAGCAGAAGAACGCTCTTTCCAAGGCCAATTCCGAGGCCGCTGAATGGAAGCGTAAGCACAATGCCCTGCTATCCGAAGATGAAAAGAAGAAGCAGGAGGATGCTGAAAAGCTGGCTCAGATGGAACAGGAACTTGCCGATCTTCGTAAGGGCAAGACCGTTTCGGAGTATAAGGCCAAGTTTGTTGCTCAGGGCTACGATGAAGCTCTGGCCGAGGAAACCGCTCAGGCACTCGCTGATGGTGATAGTGCCAAGGTCTTTGCCAATCAGAGCAAATTCCTTGAAGAGTATGCGAAGAAAGTCAAGGCGGATGCCTTGAAGAAGACCCCTAAGCCTACTCCCGGTGCCGGTGGCGGCGGTACGATTGACTACGAGAAGAAAATTGAAGAGGCTCAGAAGAACGGCGATCTGGCCGCTGTCGCTTACTACAACCGCCTGAGAGCGCAGGAAGAGGCTGAACAGAATAAACAGTAAAGGAGAATGAATTATGCCTGATACTCTGGCTACCAGTTTTGGAGTATTGAACTACTCCGGTATGCTCTTTAACAAGGGCAATACCCGTTGTCCCCTGTCTTCCATTATTGGCGGCAGGGCGAAGACCACCAATCATGTTGAGTTTGTGACCGGACAGGAGTACACCACTGGCGGCGGCGCACAGCCCTCTATCAGTGAAACCGCCTCTCTGACTGCCCCTGACGCTACTGTTGTCACTCGCACTCAGAAGACCAATGTGACCCAGATTTTTCAGGAGTCTGTTGGCATTTCTTATGCCAAGCAGTCTAACATGGGCACCCTGAGCGGCCTGAATGTGGCCGGTCAGCAGGCTAACCCGATCAATGAGCTGGACTTTCAGGTTGCAGCTAAAATGCAGAAGGTCAACCGGGACATTGAGTTCACCTTCATTCAGGGCACCTACAATAAGGCTACCTCTGACGCTACCGTGAACAAGACCCGTGGACTGGTGGAGGCGATTACCACCAATGTTACGGCTATGGCCAGCAAGCCTCTTGGCCTGTGGGATATTGCCGACATGGTGAAGAAGATTTATGGGGCCAATGCTCCTACCGATGGCCTGTGTCTGTGGTGTGACGCTGTAACTCTGTTTCAGGTCAACGCTGATGCCGTTCAGAACGGTTTGACTGTGGTTCCCGCCGCTCGGGAAATCAATGGTATCGCTCTGTCCAGCGTGGTAACCCCCATTGGTGTCGTGTATCTGTACCTTGGCGAGTGTCTTCCCGCTGGTACGGCTCTGCTTCTTGACCTGAATGTGATTGCTCCCGTTTATCAGCCTGTTCCCGGCAAGGGTAACTTCTTCTTGGAGCCTCTTGCCAAGGTCGGTGCCGGTGAGAAGTATCAGCTCTTCGGTCAGATCGGCCTTGACCATGGCCCCGAGTGGTATCATGGGAAGTTTACCGGTATTTCTACCAAGTTTACTGCCCCCACTTACAGCCGTAGCGTGTATGTGGCGAATGCGGCTGACTTCCCCAGCGGTGGCGGTTCTGCGGGTTAAAGAGAAATCTTGATGGGAAGGAGTGACGGAAAGCATGACTGACGATGAAAAACTGACCATGTTGAAGACCATGACCGGCGAAACAGACGAAGCCGTGCTTTCCGTCTACCTTTCTATCGCCGCAAGCAAGGTTTGTCGGAGGGCTTACCCCTATGACGATACCGTGACCACCGTTCCGCCTCGGTATGACTTCAATCAGGTAGAGATCGCAGCTTACCTCGTGAATAAGCGTGGTGCGGAGGGAGAAACGGCGCACAGTGAAAACGGTATTTCCCGGTCTTATGAAGACGGAGATGTACCGCCTACTCTGTTGCGTGAGATTGTTCCTTTTGCCAGCGTTATCAAGGGGGACTCGACCTCATGAAGATCATGGAGCGCAACAAATCGTCCTATTGGTACTTGCTTTATGACAAGAAAGAACCGGTTAAGGACGAAGACGGCAATGAAACGGGAGATAGCCGTGTGGTCTACAAGGCCGCTGTTCAGCAGCGGGATAATGTGTCGGCGGCTACCGGTTCGGCGCAGGTTGAGCAGTTTGGCAATTTCATTTCCTATGACAAGGTGATTGTTACTGACGATCTCTCTTGTCCGATTGATGAAAATACCGTGCTGTTCGTGGACAAAGAACCGGAGTATGACGCTGACGGCAATCCCCTTTATGACTACATCGTGCGAAGAGTGGCGAAGAGCCTAAATTCCATCTCCTACGCTATAAGCAAGGTGACGGTATCGTGAAGACGATTAAAGTACCTCTGTCCGTGGCCGGTATTGACAATGCCATTCGGGAACTTGAACGCTACCAGAACTGGTTGAAAACCCGTGCGAATATCCTACTTGACCAGCTGGCACAAGAGGGTTTGTCTGTGGCCTCTGCCAATTTTGCGAAAGCGGAATATGACGGAACGAACGATGTTTCTGTGTCCGTTGAGCAAAGGGCAACCGGAGCCAGAGCGATTGTTGCCGTTGGTGCTTCTGTCCTCTTTATTGAGTTCGGCACCGGTGTTGTCTACCCGGACAATCACCCGGAAGCGGCTGAACTCGGCATGAAGCGTGGCGAATATGGAGCCGGTCATGGTAAACAGCAGTCTTGGGGTTATTACGGTGACCCCGGTACGAACGGACAAGTCTTCATGAAGCCTAATGGGAATGCCGTGATCATTACCAAAGGTAACCCGGCCAGTATGTCGATGTATGAAACCGTGAAGCATTTGGAAACGGTTTTGCCCGAGTTGGCAAAGGAGGTATTTCGATGATTGATGTGGAAAATCAGATTTACACACCGATTGCCGAAGCCCTTCGAGAAGCCTTTCCCGGAATTGATGTAAGCGGCGAGTATGTGAAAGCTCCGTCAAAATTCCCCCATGTAAGCATTGTGGAACAGGACAATTACCCCACTCTAATTCACCTGAGCAACAGCGACAGTGAACAATTTGCCACGCTGATGTATGAGGTGAATGTCTACTCCAATAAGTCCTCCGGGAAAAAGGCACAATGCCGGAGCATTATGAAAGTCGTTGATGATCTGATGTATCGGCGCAATTTTACCCGGATTTCTCTATCCCCGGTTCCCAATTTGGAGAACGCAACAATCTACCGTCTGGTGGCTCGGTATCGAGCCGAAACGGACGGCATCAATCTTTACAGGAGGTAACAGAAATGGCAATTAGCACTTACAAGGTCTTTCTGATGAAAAAGGCTTCTGCTGGCGAAACCTATGAGAAGCTGGTTGACATTAAGGAGTTTCCCGATCTGGGCGGTGAGCCTGAGATGCTGGAAACTACTACCCTGTCTGACAATATGCAGACCTATATCGCCGGTATTCAGTCCCTCGATGGCCTGTCCTTTACCGCTAACTATGATGTGACTGATTTCCAGACGCTTAAGGCTCTGGAAGGTCAGACCAATAGTTATGCTGTTTGGTTTGGCGGAACTGAGAGCGGCGGCGTGGTGACTCCCGATGGCTCTAACGGTAAGTTTGAGTTTGACGGCCAGTTGTCCGTCTATCCCGTGGGCGGCGGTGTGAATGAGGTTGTAGACATGAACATCACTATTGCCCCTTCCACCCCGATCACTTTTTCTGCTGAGTAATTAAAATCGGCCTGAATGATAAGGAGGATTTATCATGGCTAAGACACTGACAATTAAAGACCCCACTACCGGCGAGAGTTATACGCTGGAATACACCCGGAAGACCGTTGAGATTATGGAAAAGCAGGGCTTTGTGGCCGAAGATGTTGACCGTAAGCCCATGACCATGCTCCCGGCTCTGTTTGCCGGTGCGTTTCTCGCCCACCACCGCTTCGTCAAGAAAGATGTGATTGACCGGATTTATGCTCGTCTGCCCCGTAAGGACGAACTTATTCCAAAGTTGGTGGATATGTATAACGAACCTATTCTCTCGCTCATGGAAGAGCCTGAACAGGCCGACAGTGACGAGGGAAACATGGACTGGACTGCGAACTGGTAAGCGAGTCGCAGTCCGGTGATCTGGGGGGCGGTGGCGGCATTCGCCCCGCTCCCCGTTTCGCTTACACGGAGAAATTTTATGAGGTTTTTCCGTATTATCTGGCTATCGGCATGACCTATGAGCAGTTTTGGGAACAGGACTGTACTTTGGTGAAATATTACCGGAAAGCAGCTCGCATTCGTCAGGATTTGAAAAATCAAGACGCATGGTTGCAAGGAATGTATGTGTACGAGGCCATAGGCGATCTCGCCCCGATTTTGCGCCCCTTTGCAAAGAGGGGTACAAGGCCGAAGCCCTATCCGTCACAGCCTTTCGAGTTGAATATGCGGCGTGAAAAGAGGGTGCAAAAGGTCAAAGAGCAGAAGCAGGACGAAAAAGCAAAAGCCTATATGGAAGCGTTTGCCCTGTCGTTTAACAAGAAATTCCAAAAGAAAGGTGGTGGCGTGAGTGGCTGATAATGTGGAAATCCAAGGCTTGGAGTTTCAAATTCAAGAGAACAGCGAAGGTGCGGTTTCCGGCCTGAACAATTTGAAAAAGGCTCTGAGCGGACTGAAAGGCGCAACAAATACCAGCGTTACCGGGTTAAATGCGACCAGTAAGAGTATTCGGGAATTGAAAAACGCTCTTTCCGGTCTGAACAGCGGAGATGTATCGCAGAAGTTGACCCGGTTGGCAAGCGGTTTGAAGTCCTTGGAAGCAGTTAAAAACATCAAGATTTCCAGTTCTATTGCCAATCAGATCACCGCTCTTAACTCGGCTCTTGCAAATTTGAAATGGACTGACGGGGACAAGTTGAGGACACTGGCAGAGGGGCTACAGCCTCTTTCTGAACTTGGCAAAGCGAATATGACCACCTTCATCAATCAGCTGCGGAAACTGCCAGAAGTGATTGATGAACTGGAAAAGGCCGACATTGACAAGTTCACTCAGCAGATGAAAGACCTTGCCGCCGCCATGAAGCCTTTTGCAGATGAAATGCAGAAGGTGTCTAACGGTTTTTCCGCTTTCCCCTCGAAAATTCAAAGGCTGATTACCAGCACTAACCGATATAACACCTCTGTCAATAATGCCACTACGGGAACTAAGGCGTGGTCGGCGGCTCTGACTGGTATTAAGTTGTCCACGGTAATTTACTCGGTCAGACGAGTTGCCTCGGCTATTGCGCAGTATATGTATGAGGCTTCCGAGTGGGAAGGTATCATGTACCGCTTTGGTCGTGCGTTTGGTGACGAGGCAGAAGCGAATTACCAGTGGATTAAGCGGTTGAACAGTGAATTGCAGATCAATGTTCAACAGTTCATGCAGTATTCGTCCATCTACGGCACCATGCTACGGGGCTTCGGTGTGGCACAGAAAGATGCCGCAGCTATGGCAATCAATTACACGGAGCTGACCTATGATATTTGGGCCGGTTACAACGACATTTATACTTCGTTTGAGGACGCAGCTATCGCTGTCCGGTCTGCTATCGCCGGTGAGGTAGAGCCTATTCGCCGGGCCGGTTTCACCATCGTTGACTCTCAGTTAAAAATTACGGCGGCAAATTACGGGATTGCCTACAGTACCCAAAGCGCAAGCGAGGAATTGAAGTCCTATCTACGTTACCTTACTCTGGTCGATCAGGCGAGGGCGCAGGATTTGATTGGCACTTATGCCCGTGAAATGACTACTGCGGAAGGTCTTATGCGGACTTTGCGCCAGCAACTCTCTTCTTTGGCACAAGCGTTTGGTTCTTTGTTGCTTCCGGCTTTGGTAAAGGTTCTTCCTTATGTGCAAGCCTTTGTAGAGTTAATCAATGAAGCAATCGTGGCGATTGCGCAGCTTTTTGGCGTGGAACTGCAACCGGTAGATTTCAGTGGTATCAGCACTGGTGCGGGTGCCGCAGAGGATTTGAGTGATAATCTCAGTGATGCCGGTTCCGCCGCTAAGAAGTTAAAGCAATACACCGCTGGGTTTGATGAACTGAATGTGTTTTCTCCCGATCAGGGTTCCAGTGGAGCCGGAGTGGGTGCCGGTGGCGGCAGCTATGACGGGATGTTTGACATTGAGAAGTTGTGGGACGAAAGCATTTTTGAGAATATCAACTCTCAGGTGGACGAACTGAAAGAGAAGTTACGAGATGTTCTGGCCGTAGTGGGTTCTATTGCGGCTGGGATTGCGGCATGGAAAGTTGCCAAGGATTTCATTACCGCTCTGGAACTGCTGAGAACATTGGGTTCTAAGAATTTTGCGTTCAAATTGGATTTTCAGATACTTGGGCTGACGATGTTTCTCGCTGATCTGAAAGAGTTTGAGCGGTATCTAAGAGATTTCTTGGATAATGGCCCCACTTTCCAAAATGTTGCTGGAATGATAAGTGAGTTTGCCGGAATGGTGGGAGATGCGCTGATTGTCCTCGGTAAACTGAAATGGGCCGGTGCCCTGAAAGTGGTTCAGGGTATTGGTGAGATTGTGGTAGCCATTAAAGATATTAGCGAGAACGGAGTGAATTGGGACAACGCTTTAACGGCAATCCGAGGGCTGACCAATATCGCTATTGGTATTGGAGTGTTTACCGGAAACATCAAAGTGGCGGCGTGGAGCGTAGTCATTCAGGGTTTCACCACCATCATTCGAGAGATCGCTACGAATTGGGAGGCTATCAAGCAAGGAGATTGGAGCGGCGTGGATAAAGTCACGCTGATTATCGGCGCATTAGAGGTCTTAGGTGGCCTTGTGGTGGCCCTTGACGCTTTCTCAAAGTTGAAGGGTATCACTTCCCTTGGCAACGCTTCTACGGCCATGACAACGGTTTCTGAGGCCGTGGGAACCCTTGATACAACCGTCAGCACCGGGCTTTCCCCCAGACTCACCTCCCTTGCGAAAAACCTTGGTCTGGGCGTGGCTGTTATTGCAGAGGTAGCTGCGGCGGCAATTATCTTTGTGGGCGCAATCGCCATTCTCGGTACTGAATTAGAGCAAGTCGGAAAGGCATGGGAGCCGGTCATTGAGAATGGAGAAACCGTAATTACGGCGATTGGCCTCGGAACGGCTCTGCTGGCCGGAGTCGGTTTGGCCGCTTATGCCCTTGGTACTGGTGGTGTCGCTATCGCTACTAATATTGGCATTGGTACTGCCATCCTGCTTGAATTGGGAGTTGCAACCGGCCTGTTTGTCGTTGAGGTCTGGGCCATTGGTAAGGGACTTGACGAGATCGGTCAGGCGTGGCAACCCGTTATCGACAACGGAGAAACGATTGCAACCGGCATTGGTGTCGGCACTGGCCTCCTTGTCGCTATCGGCGTAGTTACTGCGGCTCTCGGTGCGGCTACGGTTGCCAGCGTGGGGCTTCTCCCGGTGGCTGTAGGGCTTGGTACTGCTATTCTGGTGGAATTGGCGGCGGCTTTCGTGGCATTTACCGCAAGTCTGGTAAGTGTAGCAGACGAATTAAATTTCAATCTCGCTCCTTCTTTGAACCGCCTGAACACTACGCTTCCGCAGCTTACAGTAGATATGTCTAATTTTGTGGATTTCATGTCTACCTTTGCGGGGGAGATCAGTTCTTACACTGACTCTATGGGCGGTATCACTTGGGACAGCATTGTGAGTGGCTTCCAGAAATTGTTTGCAGGAAACCCCATTGGGGATTTTGCGGACGATGTTGCCGATATTGCTACAGACACCGCAAGCCTGAACGCTCAGTTGCGGATTGCAAACCCTGAACTGCAACAGGCCGTCATTCTGGTAACCCGGTATTCCAGTTTAATTCAGCAGCTCCAAACTCTGCTGAATGACAAAGAGGCCGTGGTACTGTCTGGGGCCATGTTCGTCAATATGCAGGAAGTAGGTGCCAATCTGGTAACCGGTTTCGCCTCCGGCATGAATAGTCAGGCGGCTCTTTTGAATGAGAGTTTTTCCATGATTACGAACGGCATTCAGGTAACCTATACCACGATGCTGACCACTTTGCAGACGCAGACCCTTACCACTTGGCAAGGTGTCTACACTACTACGGTCACTCAGTGGACGCTCATTACCACCTATCTGACCACCACTTGGACTACACTCAGCACTACTTGGACTACTACCTTGACCACGCTGAGTACCGGATGGTCTACCGGCTGGACGCAGATGACTACTGAATGGCAAACCTTCCGCACCACCTTCCAAACCGGCATGATGGAGTTCTCCACCCAGACTACAACAGAGTGGTCTACCATGTGGACGAATATGAGCCAGACTTGGACTACTTGGAAGACGGAGTTCACTACCGGTTATGAAACCTTTGAAACCGAGTTTTCCAGTGCATGGTCTTCCATGTGGCGAGGTATGACGAACACCACGATCATCCAGTGGAACAGTGTCTTGACCGTCATGGAGAAGGGCATGAACAACGCTATCTCGGCCCTCAATGATGTTATCCGCTCGATCAATGCGGTGGCATGGATTACCGGTATCAGCCTGAGCTATTTCAGCAAAGTTCAGCTTGACCGGATTGCGTATATGGCCGAGGGCGGTTTCGTGGACGAGGGCCAGTTGTTTATCGCTCGGGAGTCCGGGGCGGAGATGGTCGGTGCCATGGGCCGGAGAACGGC
>ERZ1027237.322-NODE-322-length-25120-cov-4.654379_pt1 | contig 25120 bp, 23 predicted proteins | sample MGYA00519264_ERZ1027237 | MGnify/ENA primary metagenome ERZ1027237 (study PRJEB26926, sample SAMN06164640) | human gut metagenome | biome: ENVO:00009003; feature: ENVO:2100002; material: ENVO:00002003 | host: Homo sapiens | place: USA | collected 2012 ...
ACCAGTAACATACCAAACGCAATTGGCACAAGAAGCAGTGGTTCATACCCTTTTTTAATCGCAAGGAACAAAAAGAGGAATGCCACAAAGATCATGACGACATTACGCCAATCCAATGTATTGTTTGCAAATGCTGTCTGGTGAATAAGATTTTGTAAAACTTCCATCTTAATCCTCCGTTCTTATGTCTATAGACTAGTTCATTGTCGCCAAAACTGCTCCTGGCTCAACCATATCACCAACATTTACATTGATGCTTGCGATGGTTCCATCCTGAGGTGCTACGACTTCGTTTTCCATCTTCATCGCCTCAAGGATCAAAACAACGTCTCCACGGGAAACGCTTGCACCCGGCTGTGCTTTTACATCCAGGATCTTACCCGGCATCGGTGCATTGATCTCTACAGATCCTGCTGCGCCGCCTGCTGCTTTTGCCGGAGCAGGTGCCGGTGCCGGAGCTGCTGCTGGAGCCGCCGGGGCTGCTTTTGCTGCTGGTGCAGGAGCTGCGCCGCCTGCTGTCTCTTCTACGGTAACATCATAAACATTTCCATTTACTGTAATTGTATAGTTTTTCATCTTTATATCCTCCTAATTATTCTTCAAACTATCTTCTCTTAATGGAACGTACTACAAATCCATCTGTAGAACTTCCTGTTGCTGCCGCAATTGCAGCAGAGATAACTGCAACAAGTTCCAAATCATCCTGAACCAGCTCTTCTTTCTGAGCAATCTGTTCTACTACTTTATCTTCTTTTGCAGCAGTTGCATCAGCCGCATTCTTTTTCTTATTCTGTAAATAAGGAATAATGCGGAATGCATAAATAATAATACTGATTAAAATTAAGATTACAAATACGGTACCCATGCCCATAAGTGTATTCATTCCGGCTTTGCCCATTTTCTCGCCAAGTGAATATACCTTGTCAAATGTCATACTGGTAAGTTCCGGTGTGTCTGTAGTTGTATCAAATACAACAGTAAAACTCAAATCACGGTTGGTATAATTCAATATCTGTTCCATTACCATTGTCTTATTTGACTCTGTCATGGTAAAGTCACCAAATCCCTGGAAGTCTCCTTCGTCAGCAACAGCTTCTTTCCAACTGCTATAGAAGTTGTAGTTTACTGCATCGCTCTTCTCTGAAACGGAAGAAAGAGCTTTATCAATATCAGCTTCTGACACAGTAGTTATCTGCTGTACTGTCTGCTGTACTGTATCCTTCCACTGGTCATAGGTGCCTCCATTGAATGTTATTGAAGTCTGATCTGTCTTACCACAGGCCGTAACAGAAAATGCAAGCAGACAAACACATACAAGCATCCACAATTTTTTCTTCATAAGATTCACCTTTCTATTTTGTTCCATGTTTCTTATATGGAGTATCCATACGTTTTGTAAACAGCATTTCAAAAGCTGCTACAAGATATTTTCTGGTATCAGCAGGCTCAATAATCAAGTCTACATATCCTCTCTTAGCTGCAGTTACAACATTAGACTGTAATGCCTCATATTCTTTTGCTTTCTCAGCAAGCTTGTCCGCATCAGCGTCTGCATACATAATCTCTGCTGCAAGACGTGCATCCATCATACCGGTCTTAACATCCGGCCATGCGTATACAAGGTCAGCACCGATTGCTTTGGAGTTCATCATTACTGCTGCACTTCCGTAAGCATTACCGGTAAGCAGGCTAACCTTAGGAACGGTAGCATTTGCAAATGCATATGTAAGTTTAGCCAGAGCTTTTGCAAGTCTTCTTTCGCTGCATTTTGTTGCTATAAATCCAGCCACATTGGTAAGAGATAATACAGGAATATCAAATGCATCACAGAACTGGATGAATTCAGAAGCTTTTTCACAGCCTTTTGCACAAAGTGCTGCATCATGCTCTGCTACTTTCTTTCCTTCTTCATCATATTCTTCTGTGCAGTTAGCAACGGCACCGACAGTCAGTCCGTTTAACTGGATGAATCCGGTTACCATGCTCTTTGCATAATCCTTCTTTGTCTCTAAGAAATTATGATTATCAGAAATCTCGCTTAATACGAAACGAGGATCGCCTTTCATGGTATCTACATTTTCGCATGCACGGTTCAAATCATCTTCACAGTCTTCGATATAACCATTCTCTGTGTTATCTGCCGGAAGCATGCAGACCAGTTCACGAATCTGTGCAAAGATTTCTTCTTCAGAACCTGCCATATCAATGACGCCGGTCTCTGTGCTCTGGAAATCTGCAGAAGAAGTATCACATTTTCCAACGTAATTTCCTTCGATTGCGTTTGGTGCATTTACAAACATTTTTGCTTTATCAGCTTCCATATATGCAAAATCACATAATCCAGGTACTACGGTAAGTCCGCCGCCACAGTTGCCAAATACAGCACAAATCTGTGGAATTACTCCGGATGCCATAACCTGTTTTTCATAAATCATTCCTAATGCATTCAAAGCATCTACTGATTCCTGAAGACGAACTCCGGCACAATCCAAAAGTCCGATTACCGGTGCACCCATCTTCATTGCCCTGTCATAAACAGCTGCAATTTTCTTTGCATGCATCTCGCCAATTGTTCCATTTAATACGGAAGAATCCTGACTGTAGACAAATACCAGATTACCATCAATCAGACCATGTCCGGTAATGACACCATCTGATGGCGTAGCTTCATCTGCCAGATTAAAATCCGTATTTCTTGCGGTTACCAGAGAACCGATTTCCATAAAGCTGTTTTCATCCAGCAAACGGCAAATTCTCTGTTCTGCTAAGTTATTACTTCTGTTGCTCATCTCTTAGTCCTCCATCTATTTTAGAAAAATAAAATTTTTCGCTAGGGTAATTGTAGTACATTGACCAAAACTTTTCAATAGCAAATTGTTAATTTTTTCACAGATTTTACATATCGCATTTTATGGCTGATTTTCTGACTTTATAAAGAAAAAAGGTCAACCATTCTGAGGCAGCTGTAGCGGTAATCCCATGCCGGAACACTGTCTTTTAAGACAAGTTCTTCCTCTCTCACCACCTGCCCGTTCAGTATATACTTAAGGGTTCCAACAGTAGTTCCTGCTTCCACCGGAGCCTCAAGTCTCTGCTTTCTCTCCAATTTAAATTCAATGGATTCATCCTTACGAAGCAGTATATTTTCTATCTGTTTTTCCTCTGTCCTGTTCTGAACCTCTGTCATCTTAATTCTGCTATAGCCTTCTGTCTTTGCCCCACTTATCTCAAGGGGACATTCTGCTTCCTTGGGAATTTCCAACTCCAGAAGATTTACCTTTTCAAATGAATCAATTCCATACTGCATCAACTGTTTTGTGTCTGACCATTTATAATTCTTATTGTTTGGCCAGCCGCAGCCTAAAAGTGCCACCACATAGGTACGGTCATCCCGCCGCAATGCTCCCACATAACAGTATCCGGCATTGCCCGTAAAACCGGTTTTACCACTGATTGCTCCGTCCATCATCGTAAGGAAACGGTTGTGATTATTGCAGCTGTAGTTTCGTGTTCCTTCTATATTAGAAAAGGAATAGGACGGTGTCTGCGTAATTTCAAGAAAAGTCTCTTTCATGGGAGACTCCTTGATGCAATAGCTCATAATCCGGGCAAGGTCGGCTGCTGTCGTTCCATGGAATCCGTTTTCATCTTCCTTATCCAGTCCGTTTGGCGTAATGAAATAGGTATCCATGCAGCCAAGCTCCGCCGCCTTCTCATTCATCAAGCCAGCAAATGCCTCCACACTTCCTGCCACATGTTCCGCAATTGCCACTGCCGAATCATTGTGGGATTCTAACATCAGAGAGAAACAAAGGTCTTTTAATAAAAACTGTTCCCCACTTGCTCCATTCAGCTGCACATCCGGCTGGGAGGCTGCATAATCAGAAAATGTAACCACGTTATTTAAATCTGCATGCTCTAAGGTTACAATCAATGTCATAATCTTTGTCGTACTGGCATTTGCCCGGCGCACATCCTCTTCTTTTCCAAACAAAATACGCCCTGAATCCGCATCCATTAAGCATGCAGACAGCGCGTACAAATTCTTTGGTTCTTCGATTTCTATTTCATTTTCTTCCTGCGTTTCATCCGGATTATCCTGTGGCAGCGGTTCTGCCGGAATATGATTGGAACTAAAAAATATAAAAAGCAGAGATAATGCTGTCATTTTCTTCCACCGTCTCTTTTTCATGACCGCTCCGAAATACATTTTCTCTGCATTCTATTCATTTCTTTCTATGATTATACTCCCGCTTACTACATTCCCTGTTGCTATACTTCAAGCTTCATTTCTGCTTCCTGTTCAGCCTGATGTTTGAATTCTTCCACCTGGTCTTCATTCAGCACCGGGAGTTCATCGATGGAATGCACACCAAAGCTCCGTAAGAATTCCTCTGTTGTGCCAAATAGCATCGGTCTGCCCGGAGCATCCAATCTTCCCACTTCATTGACCAGATTATATTCCACCAGTTTGCTTACTGCATGGTCGCAGGATACGCCACGGATTTTTTCAATCTCCGCCTTGGTGATTGGCTGCTTATAAGCAATGATGGATAAGGTCTCTAACAGTACGTCTGTAAGGACACGCTTCTTCGGCTGTTTTGCAATCCGAATCAGATATTCATACATTTCATTCTTCGTACACATCTGATAAGCGCCGTCCAGTTCGATAATCTGGATACCTCTTTCTTCCTGCTCATATTTCTGCCGGAGTGCTTCTATTTTCTTTTTGGTTTCCTGTTTGTCTAATTCAATTGCATTAGCAATTTTATCCAATTCTACCGATTCCCCCATGGTAAATAAAATTGCTTCTATAATTGCTTCATAATTCTTTTCTTCCATTACTACCCTCATATAATAAGAGCCTAGGCTGCAACCTTGGACTCTATTCTGATATCATCAAATATTTTATCCTGATAAATGGTTATCTTGCCCATCTTCATTAACTCAAGCACTGCAAGGAAGGTCACGATAATCTCCATCTTGCCACACTGTGCTTCTAAAAGACTGCGAAAGCTGAAATGCGGATGTGTCATTGCATACTGCTCTAAATATACCATTTTATCGGACAGTGATACTTCTTCTTTCTCAATCTTGCCAAATTTGGAACGAACCGGGTCAATCTTATCTTCCTGCTTACGCATGATGGATTTGAAAATATCATTCAATTTCTTCAATGTGACATCTGCCATCAGTTCCTCTAAATCCACCGGCTCTTCATAGGCAGCTACCTCGTCCGGAATCGTCGGCTCCTTAAACATCACCTTTTCCGCATCCATCTGACGGTCTTTTAATTCATAGGAAATGCATTTATACATCTTATATTCCAAAAGCTGTTCTACCAGTTCTGCTCTCGGGTCTTCTGCTTCCTCTTCTTCTGTCTCTTTTGCCGGAAGAAGCATCTTTGATTTAATATCAATCAGTGTGGCTGCCATGACTAAGAACTCACTCATAACATTTAAATCCTGCCGCTTCATTTCCCGGATATATTCCATATACTGATTGGTAATCTCCACAATTGGGATATCATAGATATTTACTTTATTTTTATCCAGCAGATGAAGGAGCAAATCTAACGGTCCTTCGAACACCTGCAGCTTTACTGTTAATTCCATTTCAAAACCTCTCCATTCTTTCCTAGCACATCTATTTTAACGGTATCTAAGAAAAAACGCAAGTGTTTTCACAAGATTTAGTGTTTTTCACAACTTTATACCACAAATCAAGCAATATCTTGTGGTTTTATAACCATAAACACAAGTTCCGCCCGGTTAAAGATTCTGATATGAAAGGTATGGGTTCCAAGCCCCCGGCTTACGATTACTTTCTTTCCCTCAAAATCAAAGGCTCCTGCATCATATTTCGGGAACCACTGAAACTGCGGAGAAATCAGGCTTCCAACCCCCGGAATCCGTATCAGTCCTCCATGATTATGTCCGCAAAAAGTCAAATCCGCTCCCCAGTCTGCATATTCCTTCGCATATCTTGGATTGTGTGCTAACAGCACCTGAAATGTATCTTCCGTCTGCTCCGGAAGCGTTTTCTCAAGATAATCCTGTGGAAGTGGCACATCCACTCCTTTTTTATAACAGGACAATGGAATTTCAAGCCCGGTAACCGCCAGTTCTCCAAAAGCTTCTGTTTCATTATGCAGTACATGAATCCCTAGTTCTTTTAATTTCTTTTCAAAAGCGAAAAATTTCTCCTGATACTCACTTTTTCTTACATGGGCACGGGATTCATGATTTCCGTAAGAATAATAAACCGGTGCAATCCTGCACAGCTCTTCCAATATCTTTAACGCTGTCTCATAGGTGTCACTTTTCCTGCTGACCACCATATCTCCTGGAATCAGAATCAGATCCGGCTGTCCACTTCTAATTGCATCTAAAAGCCGGATGTTGTCTTTTCCATACTGAAAACCATGCAAATCTGCCAGTACTGCTGCCTTATATTCTCTTTGCACTTTACCACTTTTTATCTCATAATCCGTTCTTGCAAATTTTTTTAATTCCTGCCACTGCCAGATTATGTAAACCAAAATTACACATGCTATTACAATAATGATTTTTAATAACATCTTTCACCTCTTTGCGTCAACAAAATAAACCATGCTTTATCTGCATATTTCTTTCTCTTCTCTATTAAAATGTAATAGAACATACCGGAGGTATTCTTATGCATACCATTCTTTCCATTTTCATAAGCCTGTCTCTTCTCAGCCCGGCCTTTTTACCAATGGCATCACAATTTTCTGTTCTTGCAGAAAACGAAACTCCTGCGGAATCCGACAATCCATCCCCTGATGCTTCCATGCCAGATGCTTCCAATCCGGATGCTGCTTCCGATGCATCTGCTCCGGTCACATTGTCCGCTCCCAGCGCTCTTTTAATGGAAGCATCTACCGGAACCATCATCTATGAAAAGGATGCTCATTCCATCCTGCATCCTGCCAGCATTACGAAAATCATGACGCTGATTCTGATTTTCGATGCTCTGGACACACAAAAAATTTCCCTGGATGATGTTGTCACAGTTTCGGAACATGCTGCAAGCATGGGCGGTTCCCAGGTCTTCTTAGAGCCGGGTGAAACCCAGACCGTTGATACCATGATAAAGTGTATCAGTGTTGCCAGTGCCAATGACGCCTGCGTTGCCATGGCAGAATTCATTGCCGGTTCGGAAGATGCCTTCGTTGCCCAGATGAATGAGCGGGCTGCCGGACTTGGTATGAAGGATACCAACTTTGTTAACTGCTGCGGTCTTGACGTTGACAATCATATGACCAGTGCCTATGATGTTGCTCTAATGTCCCGGGAATTAATTACAAAATATCCGCAGATACATAATTATTCCACCATCTGGATGGAAAATATTACCCATGTCACGAAAAAAGGGTCTTCCGAATTTGGTCTAACCAACACCAATAAGCTCATCAAACAATACGCCTATGCCACTGGATTAAAAACCGGTTCCACCGGTCTTGCCAAGTACTGTGTCTCAGCCACTGCTGAAAAAGATAACATTAAACTCATCGCAGTCATTATGGCTGCACCGGATTATAAAGTGCGTTTTTCTGATGCGTCCGCCCTTTTAGACTATGGTTTTTCCGTATGCCGGCTCTATCAGGATACCACACCGCCCGCTCTGCCGGAATTATCAGTACGGGGTGGCACCGATAAAAAGGTCAGTCTTTCCTATGAAGGAACCTTTTCTTATCTTGATACTGCCGGAAATGACTTAAATCTTATTGAAAAAAAGCTTTCTCTTCCAGAAGAAATAAAAGCTCCGGTAACACAGGGAAAAGAAGCCGGCACACTTTACTATACATTAAATGAAAAAGAAATCGGCTCCATCCGGGTCTTATATGATACTACGATTCCAAAAGCTACCTATCAGGATTATTTTCGTAAGACGCTTACTTATTTCTTCTCCCTGTAAAAACTTTTCTACAAAAGCGGGGCCAGCAGACGCAGACAGGTCTGTATCATCCGTACTCCTACAAATCTGTGTTTGCAGAATTCCAGATCAATCTGCTGTGACTGTCCGATTACCGCAAGTGCATCTTCTTTTAACTGCAGCACTGCCTCGGTCTTATAACACCAGACTCCGCATTCAAAATGCAGATACATACTGCGGTAATCCAGATTGATACTGCCTACAGTAGCAATTTTATCATCACAGACAAAACTCTTTGCATGAATAAATCCCGGTGTATACTGATAAATCTTTACACCACTTTCAATAAGAACACCATAATCTGCCTGTGTCAGAAGATAAACAAATTTCTTATCCGGAATTCCAGGTGTTACAATCCGCACATCCACACCACGTTTTGCCGCATTCTGAAGGCTTACCAGCATTTCATGGTCAATAATCAGATACGGGGTGAAAATGTAGACATACTTCTGTGCTGAATTAATAATGTTCATGTATACATTCTCGCCGGTATTTTCGTGATCTAACGGTGTATCACTATACGGCTGCACATATCCAACGGATGGAATCTTTGCCACATAGTCTGCATCCGGCCGGAACTTCTCATAATCCTCCGTGGAATTTATTATATAATTCCACATTTCAAGAAACATACAGGTAAAGCTCCATACCGCTGCACCTTTCATACGGATTCCGGTATCCTTCCAGTAACCAAACCGCTCAATTTCATTGATATATTCATCTGCAATATTAATTCCGCCAGTAAATGCAATATTTCCATCAATAACGAGGATTTTTCTGTGGTCACGGTTATTCATAATGACAGCCAGTCTCGCCCGCAACGGATTAAACGCCGCACATTTAATTCCGATTTTCTGCAATTCCTTATAGAAATTATTCGGCAGTGTCGTAATGCAGCCAACATCATCATAAATCAGACGTACTTCTACGCCCTCTTCCACTTTTTCCTTCAAAAGCTGAATCAGCTCCCGGAACATCTTTCCATCATCTAAAATAAAATATTCCAGAAAAACAAACTTTTTCGCTTTCCGGATTTCTTCTAACATAACCGGAAACATTTCTTCTCCGGACGGATAATAATTTGTTACCGTATGTTCATAAACCGGAAAATGCGCCCAGTCACTGATATATGCAGACTGTCCAGCGGCAACCGGATCTTCTTCTGCCAGCCGTTCTCTGCACGCTCTATCTTCTGTAAGAAGCGGTTCTACTTCCTCATTTACGCGGTTCATTTTCTCTCTTGCCTTTCTGGTGAGTTCCGGTCTTCCAAATACCACGTACAGCAACAATCCGAGCAACGGAAACATCAGAATAATAAATACCCATGCCAGCCGGTATGCCGGATTCATTCTTCGATTTACAACGAATAAAGCTACGATAAATGCAAGTATATTGAGAATCAGGTTGATGTAAGTAGACATTTTACCAACTTCCAGCAGCAGATAAAATAAATATCCAAACTGAAGTAAAATAAGTAAAACTGTGATAAAAAGTCTGCTGATTAAAACTTTAACTATTTTCTTCACCTTATTCCCTCCTCTTTCTTTTTCTACCCCTTATTTTATGCGTATTCTTCATTTTACCGCATTTTCTCCCAGAAATCAAATGTCCGGCGTATTCCTTTCCCTCTGTCTCTTTCTCTCTGCTTTTTATCTCTTCCATGTTCTTTTATTTTATCGAATCAGCTGCATGACATCCAGCCTCCCCCAGCCCTGTGCATGCTTGGATTTGCCAGTATCTACACTCGTCTCATAAAGCCGCAGTTTTACTTCTGCCGGTTTTAGATTTGGATAACGGCTTAAAAGCACCGCGACCGCCCCCGCCACCACCGGTGTTGCCATAGAGGTTCCACTTTTCATCTCATAACCATTTCCCATCCGCTTACAGCTGACAATCGCTGTTCCAGGAGCCACTACTTCCGGTTTCATAATGCAGGCTTCCGTTGGACCTCTCCCACTATACCCACGCATCAGGCCCAGATTTTTTGCTTCTCCTTCCTCATCATCACTGCTGCCTACCGTTATAATCTTCCGGCATAGCCCCGGTATCGTAATACTCTTATCCCTTGGCCCGTTATTTCCTGCAGCAGCAACCACTACGATTCCTGCATCCCAGACTGCTTCAATTGCTGCTAACAATTCCTCTTGTTCTTCCCTTCTGGCCGAAGCAAGCATTCCTACGGAAATATTTAAGATTCTGATATTCATTTTCTCATAATTAGAAATCAGCCATTTTAATGCTGATACCACCAGTCTGGTATTTCCCTTTCCCATACGGTCTAATACTTTTATCGCATATATCGCTGCTCCCGGTGCCATCCCCCGGTAACGTCCATGAGAAGCAAAACCGGAACCTGCAATAATTCCTGAAACATGGGTTCCATGACCATTATCATCATAAAGTATCTTCTTATCACCTACATAATCACGAAATCCTCTGATTCTTTGTCCAAAATCAATATGAGTTCCAATTCCTGTATCCATCACGGCCACAGTGACATTATTTCCAATATATCCTAGTTTATGAGCTTCATTCACCCTTGTAATCTGTCTGACCCGTTCCATACTGCACCATTTTATGTTTTCTTATAATATATGCAGTGCAGCATTTTTGACCACCGGCAGAGCTTTCCGGATACCCGAAAAAGAAGTTTACTCAGCAAACCCGGCTCTTTTTTTCTGCCAGACTTTTTCTTCGCTACTTACGTAAAAAGGCGTATACCTTTGTGGATTTTCATCCGCAAAAGCATACGCCTTATTTTATTTATGTGAGTATTGAAAAATCACATGCCACGAATCTGCAATTAGTTCTGAGCAGGAACATCCTTGATGGAGAAGCTGATTCTTCCCATTCTGTCTTTGCCCATGCAGATACAGGTTACTGTATCACCAAGAGTCAGAACATCTTCTACATGTTCGATTCTCTCTTTTGCAATCTTGGAAATGTGAACCATTCCCTCTTTGCCCGGTGCAAATTCGATGAATGCACCAAATTCTTTGATGCTTACTACTTTACCAGTGAAAATCTGACCTTCTTCGAAATCAGTTGTAATAATACGGATCATGTCAGCAGCTTTCTCAAGCATTGCTTTATCGGTACCACAGATGCTTACTGCACCTTCATCATTGATGTCAATCTTAACACCAGTGCGGTCGATAATCTCGTTGATTGTCTTACCCTTCTGACCTACTACATCACCAATCTTAGCCGGGTCAATCTGAACCTGAAGAATCTTTGGAGCATACTGTCCAACTTCTTTTCTTGGCTCAGCAATTGCTTTGGACATAACTTCGTCCATGATATAAAGTCTTGCTTCCCTGGTTCTTCTGATTGCTTCTTCTACGATAGGTCTTGTTAATCCATGAATCTTAATATCCATCTGGATTGCAGTAATACCGTCATGTGTACCGGTTACCTTGAAGTCCATATCTCCGAAGAAGTCCTCAAGTCCCTGAATATCGGTTAATACGATGTAATCATCATCTGTCTCACCAGTTACCAGACCACAGGAAATACCTGCAACCATTTTCTTAATCGGAACACCTGCAGCCATAAGTGCCATACAGGATGCACAGGTAGATGCCATAGAGGTAGAACCATTAGATTCAAAGGTCTCGGATACGGCACGGATTGCATATGGGAATTCTTCTTCAGAAGGAAGAACCGGAACCAATGCTTTCTCAGCCAGTGCTCCATGTCCGATTTCACGACGTCCCGGTCCTCTGGAAGGTTTTGTTTCTCCAACAGAGTAGGATGGGAAATTGTAATGGTGCATATATCTCTTGGTTGTAATATTCTCATCTAATCCATCGATTTTCTGAACTTCAGATAATGGAGCTAATGTTACAACATCACAGATCTGAGTCTGTCCACGGGTAAACATAGCAGAACCATGTACTCTAGGAATAATATCAACCTCAGATGCCAGCGGACGAATCTGGTTGATTGCTCTTCCATCCGGACGTTTGTGGTCTTTTAAAATCATCTTACGAACAGTCTTCTTCTGATACTGATATACAGCCTCACCAACTAATGGAAGCCACTCTTCGTTATCTGCAAATGCCTCTTCCATTTTCTCTGTTACTTTACGGATATTTTCTTCTCTGGTCTGTTTGTCGTCAGAGAATACTGCTACTTCCATCTCATCCGGTGTAACAATCTCACGCATAGCTGCAAACATTTCCTCTGGAACTGCACAACTTGTATATTCATGTTTTGGTTTACCAACTTCGTTTACCAGTTTCATAATGAAATCATTAATGGTCTGGTTGATGTCGTGTGCCATGTAAATCGCTTCAATCATTTTATCTTCCGGAATCTCATTTGCTCCGGCTTCAATCATGATTACTTTCTCTCTTGTAGAAGCAACCGTCAACTGTAAATCACCATTGTCCCAAACTTCCTGGGATGGGTTGATTACAAATTCACCATCTTTCATTCCGACCTGTGTCATAGCACATGGTCCGTCAAATGGGATGTCCGAAATGCAGGTTGCAATCGCAGAACCAAGCATTGCTACGATTTCCGGACGGCATTCCGGGTCAACGCTCATAACGAGGTTGTTTAATGTTACATCATTACGATAATCCTTTGGGAATAACGGACGCATAGGTCTGTCAATTACACGGGAAGTAAGGATTGCATTCTCAGATGCTTTTCCTTCTCTCTTATTAAATCCGCCAGGGATTTTTCCTACTGCATAAGATTTCTCTTCGAACTCTACGCTAAGAGGGAAAAAGTCGATTCCGTCTCTTGGCTTTTCAGATGCTGTTGCAGTAGATAATACAGTGGTATCACCGTAGTGCATGAATGCACATCCATTTGCCTGTTTACCCACACGGTTAATATCAACCGTAAGAGTTCTTCCGGCAAGTTCCATTGAATAACTCTGGTACATATCATTTCTCCTTTTTTGTATACAGGATATTCCTGCTTATTATGGCAGAAGTTCCGAAATGGTGCTGTTTGCAGCCATCCGGAGGTGTATCGACCGAAACTACTGATTAATACAATCTGTAATTGCACTAATCAGTGGTCTCGGAATCGTCCTTCTGCCGTTCTTACATTGTCATCCATAAGACTCTGCACTTGCAGTTCCTTACGGATATCCGGCAACCTGTGGAAGCCTGGCAACCGAAAAATAGAGCGGACAACTCCGCTCTATTCTATACGGTTTCCTTTTACAAGAAATTACTTTCTCAAACCTAAACGTTCGATTAAAGAACGATATCTTTCAATATCAACTTTCTTTAAGTAAGCCAGTAAACGACGTCTCTGACCAACCATCTTTAAAAGTCCTCTTCTGGAATGATGATCCTTCTGATTTACTTTTAAGTGCTCATTCAGCTCATTGATTCTGGCTGTTAAAAGTGCAACCTGTACCTCTGGTGAACCTGTGTCTGTAGCAGTTTTACCATATTCTGCGATGATTGCTTCTTTTCTTTCTTTTGATAACATTTACGTTTCCTCCTTATATTTTCTTATCGCCTGATAATCAGTAAAAGGTCGGAGTGTCCATCTACCGAATATCGGCTAAATCATACCTAACAAATATAACATACTACTTATTATTTGTAAACAAAATTCTTTTAGTTTCCTTATCTAGTTTCCTAATACACGGACAACACATACTGGTGAACGATAATATGCATTGGAAATCTTGATTCCGGTAGAAGGTGAACTTGCATGAACAATCTGACCATTTCCGATATAGATTGCCACATGGTTGATGCCCTTACCGCTACCATAGAAGAACAAATCTCCCGGCTGTGCTTCGGATGCACTGATTCTGGTTCCGCATCCTGCCTGTGCTCTGGATGAGTGTGGCAGATATACGCCATAATTTGCATATACGGATAATACGAATCCGGAACAGTCCGCTCCTCTGGTAAGGCTGGTTCCGCCCCATACATATGGATTACCGACAAACTGTGTTGCATAAGCCACCAGTGATACCCTTGTATCTGAAACACCCTGACCATATTTTAATTCTGTCATGGTCTGTGCCTTTGGCAGCTGCTGTGAAATCTCTACATAGTCGGTGCTTGCATATCCTACATCACCATCTAAGTCTACTTCCACCCAGCCATCATACTGATTTAAAACCTCTAATTCTTCTCCTTCCGGCATCAATGCCAGTTTGGTACAATCGGTATTCATCTCAGCACGTACATTTAAAGTCTGTGTTGTAACGGTTGCAATGGTCTTCATTACTTCCTGGGCTTTTGCTACAGCTGCCTCTCCGGTAATGATATATTCTGCTTTTACATATCCGGTTACCTGACCAGATTCAATTTTAAGCCACTCGCCATTGTCCTCTAATATTTCACATCCGGCATCGTTCTGCATCTTTCCTACGATATCAGAATTGGTATCCGGCTGTTCCCTTACATTTAAACTGCTGTCAACCTGTGCAATACCAAGATTGGTATATCCACAGATTGTTGTATCTGCTGGTACCGCTGTATCGGTTGCTGCTGTATCTGCAGGTACCGTTGTATCGGTTGCTGCAGCATCCTCAGACTGTCCTTCCATCGTTGTAACAGTATTGGTTGCTGAAACAACAATATCTGTATTATAATAGGAATCCATTGTAGCAAATATTCCTGCATTTAAGCCGGAACCTGCTGATGTCTGTGCAGCTGCGCCGCCCTCAAGCGCCACTGTAAGTCCACAGGTAAGAATAAATGCTGTTGTCTTCCACTTTCTATTGTTCTTCATAAAAATATGCCTCCTGACATTGTAACGATGCAAAATGCACCCTGCATTTCCGCATCTGTTCGAATCAATATGCTTCTCCATATTTTAAGATTATAGCAACGTGATTTCATAATGTCAACATAAATATGTAACAATTATGTAACAATTGTTCGAAATTTTACGAAATTCATATATTTAATGCTGCTGTACATAAAATCTGCCATAGGCAATATCCTGTTCGAGCTGTTGCTTTAAAGCCTCTAAGGATTCAAACTTCATCTCGCTGCGCTCTCTGCTCCGGAAACAGACACGCACTTTCTTTCCATAGAGATTCTCATTAAAATCAAAAATATTGGTTTCCACTGCCACCGGATTAACCCCTTCGATAGTCGGCTTACATCCCACATCTGCGATTCCATGATACGTCTTATCCCCTACTACAACATCACAAACATAGACGCCAAACGGCGGAAGCAGTTTGTTTTCCGGCGGTATGATATTTATGGTCGGGATTCCAAGTACCTTCGCGCCCATTTCTCTGCCATGTATTACAACACCTTCCACAAAATAATCATAGCCAAGAAGGTATTTTACTTTTTCCATATTGCCCTTTTCTACTTCTTCCCGGATAAAGGTACTGCTGATATCCCGATTCTCATACTGAACCTTATCTATTACCTTAAGTTCATACTGCAGCTTCTTCGCATATATTTCCAGCAGATGGTAATCTCCACGGCGGTTATGTCCGAAATGAAAATCTGTTCCAACCACAATGCCACGGATTTTCATGGAAGAAGCCAGCATTTCAATAAATGCTTCCGGTTCCATGGTCATGACTTCTTTGGTAAAAGGATATTCAATCAGATAATCAATGCCCTGTTCTTCACAGATTGCAACCTTCTCTTCATTCGTCGTAAGCACCTTCTGGACTTCATTTATCCTGCCCGGTCTCGGCGGAATGGCAAAGGTAAATAGTACCGTTGCACAGCCTTTATTCTTCTGCTCCATCATATGTTCTAATAAAGTCTCATGTCCTCTGTGCAGACCGTCAAATTTGCCAAGGGAAAGCACACATTCTTCTTCAATATGAAATTCTGTTGTTCCATGTATATACTTCATTTTTTATACCTGCTTAAATGTCTTTTTCCTTCTCATTGCTGTGTAAAGAAAAGTTTTACCGGCTTAAACAGCCTGTCCGCTGTACGGTATTCATATATTCCAACGAAATGATTTGCATTGTCATACACTCTGACTTTTTTGCAGTCATCTTCTTTATAAAAAGAAGCAAGCGTATGCTCTATCGTCTCTGCCTCTGCTATCACAGGCAGTGGCAGCTTATTTCCATTATATAAAAGTGCAGTACTATCTTTACGGCTGTGAATCTGTGGCAGATTTTTAAATACGGTATCAATGGGATATAAAATTTCTTCTATCTTACCACTTTTCATTATTGTCTCAATTTCCTGCAGTGTTTTTGCATCTTCTATTTGAAAATCTGAAACTCTTGTCCGTACCAGGTACTCCATACAGGCTCCACAACCTAATTTTTCTCCGATGTCATGGCACAATGTCCGGATATAAGTTCCTTTGGAACAGTGCACCCGCATGGTCACTCGCGGCAAGTCGATTGATAAAATTGCAATATCTAATATCTGAACCTTCCTTGCCTTGCGTTCTACTTCCACACCTTCTCTTGCTAAGTCACATAATTTCTTTCCATTGACCTTCAGTGCAGAATACATCGGCGGAATCTGTGCATATTCTCCCACAAAGCTTTCAATACACTGCTTTACTTCTTCTATGGAAAGATTTACCTCGGATTCCTTTAATATGGTTCCTGTCATATCCTGGGTATCCGTTTCTTTTCCCAAAAGCATGACTGCCTCGTATACCTTGTCCTTATCAGTTAAAAGGTCACAGACTCTGGTTGCTTTTCCTATACATACAGGAAGTACGCCCTCCGCATCCGGATCAAGCGTACCTGTATGTCCAATCTTTTTCATTTTTAAAATTCCACGCAGTTTTGCAACTACGTCAAAGGACGTAAATCCTTTTTCTTTTCTTACATTAATAATTCCGTCCATACGTTATCCTGTCTATTTCAAAAGCTGTTTTTCAACGTCCTTTACGATTCCCTCAAGAATCTCTTTGGCATTGCCTTCTATGGTTGCTCCGGCTGCCCGTATATGACCGCCTCCACCATAGGACATCATAATAACTGCCACATCTACCTTACCACTGGAACGCATGCTTGCTTTAAAGCTTCCATCCTCATTTTCGTAAAGAAAGATTGCAGCTTCCACATCTTTGGTAGCACGAAGCTGCTGTACGATTCCTTCTAAATGTTTCGGAAGAACCTGGTATTTTTCCATTTCTTCTTTGGTTACGATAGATGCAATGCATTTTCCATCTAAAAAGAGCTGGCTGTCCACCAATGCCTGACCCAAAATCCGGTTCTGCTCGTAAGTTTTCTCATAATAAGTCTTATCCACGATACGGCTGAAATCAATTCCCATTTCCATCAGCCTGCCGGCAATGTTCATGGTCTTTGCGGAAGTGCAGGAATACTGGAACACACCCGTATCATGCACAATTCCCACATAAATACATTCTGCAATTTCCTTTGTAATCTTCTCTTCATCTATGAGTTCATATACAAGCTCACAGGTTGAACTTGCCTCCGGGAAAATGTAGTTTGCATCTGCAAAGTTCTGATTGCTGATATGATGGTCAACACAGAAGGTGCGTTTTGCTGCATGAAAATATTTCACTGCATTTCCCAGTCGTTTCTCATCGCCGCAGTCCAATGCAATAAATAAATCGTATGGCTCTTTTTCTATATAAGAGCTGTCAATTTTATCTGCATTTGCAAGGAATTTGAAAATGTTTGGAATCGGTTCCAGATGGAGTTCCACTTCCATTTCCGGATGATATTTTCTGATATAGTTATATACTGCTAACGTGGAACCTACACAGTCTCCGTCAGGTTTTACATGACCGGCTATTGCTACACGCTTCACATCATAAAGCTGTTCCTCTAATTTCATTGGCAACACCTGCTCTCTTTCTCTTCGGATGAGGCTTAGGACTCTTCCTGTCCAATCACCTCATCAATTTTCTTTGACATGTTTACACCATACTCAATGGACTGATCCAGAATAAACCGAATCTCCGGAGTATTTCTTAAATTGATACTTTTTGCGAGGGCATGACGAATATACCCTTCTGCACTATTAAGACCTTTGATTGTATTATTCTGAGCTTCTTCGTCTCCGAATACACTGATATACGCCTTACAGGTTTTTAAATCCGGTGCCACTTCTACGGCGACCACACTGGTCATCGGTGCAATACGCGGGTCTTTTACTTCACTCCGGATAATGTTGGAGAGTTCTCTTTGAACTTCTCCATTTATCCGCATATTTTTCATACTATTTTTTTGCATAATTTTCCTGTCCTTCTATCAGATTATCTGGCAACCTCTACCATCTTATATGCCTCTACCTGATCCAGTTCTGCAATATCATTAAATCCTTCGAATACAAGACCACACTCATATCCGGCTTTTACTTCCTTCACATCGTCCTTGAAACGTTTCAGGGAAGCAAGATTTCCTTCAAATATCTGTGTTCCCTCACGGGTAATACGGACTTTACATCCACGCTCGAAGTTACCATCCAATACATAAGAACCTGCAATGTTACCAACACCGGATGCTTTGAAAATCTGACGGACTTCTGCATGGCCGATTACTTTTTCTTCGTATACAGGATCTAACATTCCCTTCATAGCAGCTTCTACGTCTTCAATTGCGTTATAGATAACTTTATAAAGACGGATATCTACACCTTCATTTTCAGCAGTAACCTTTGCTGTAGGGTCCGGTCTTACGTTAAATCCAATGATGATTGCGTTAGATGCAGATGCTAAAGTAACATCAGATTCGTTGATTGCACCAACACCACCATGGATAATCTTAACCACAACTTCGTCGTTGGAAAGTTTTACAAGACTCTGTTTTACGGCTTCTACAGAACCCTGGACGTCTGCTTTAACGATGATATCCAGCTCTTTTACATCTCCGGACTGAATCTGTGAGAACAGGTCATCTAAAGACATTCTGGAACGGGTCTCCTCTAACAGTTTTGCCTTTCCTTCGGAAATATATGTCTCTGCAAAGTTTCTTGCATCTTTTTCACTGTCACATGCTACGAATGTTTCTCCTGCATCCGGTACACTGGAAAGTCCTAAAATCTCTACCGGCATGGATGGTCCGGCTTCTTTTACTCTTCTTCCCTTATCGTCAATCATGGCACGCACTTTACCATATGCACTACCACAGGCAATCGGCTCACCAACTGTAAGGGTTCCCTTCTGTACTAAAACAGTTGCTACAGCTCCTCTTCCTTTATCCAGCTGTGCCTCAATGATAACACCACGGGCTTTACGTTTTGGATTTGCCTTTAACTCGCTGACTTCTGCTGTTAATAATAACATTTCCAATAACTGGTCAATACCTTCGTGGGTATGAGCAGATACCGGTACAAAAATGGTGCTTCCACCCCAGTCTTCCGGAATCAGTTCGTATTCGGATAACTCCTGTTTTACTCGGTCGATATTGGCATTTGGCTTATCAATCTTATTGATTGCTACTACGATTTCAATTCCGGCTGCTTTAGCATGGTTAATTGCTTCTACAGTCTGTGGCATGACACCATCATCTGCTGCAACTACAAGAATTGCGATGTCGGTAGATTTTGCTCCACGCAGACGCATTGCGGTAAATGCTTCATGTCCCGGTGTATCTAAGAAGGTAATCTTCTGTCCATTGATACTTACCACATAGGCTCCGATATGCTGTGTGATACCACCAGCCTCACGGTCTGTTACATGTGTATTACGGATTGCATCCAGAAGGGATGTTTTACCATGGTCTACGTGACCCATTACACAGACAACAGGTGGTCTTGGAACTAAATCTTCTTCTCTTTCTTCATCCTCTTTTAAGAGCTCTGCAATTACGTCTACCTTTTCTTCCGGCTCTGCAATACAGTTAAATTCCAGTGCAATTTCTTCTGCACTGTCATAGTCGATTTCCTGGTTTACGGTAACCATCTGTCCCTTCATAAAGAGCTTCTTGATGATTTCAGAAGCCTGAACCTTCATCTTATCTGCCAGTTCCTTAATCGTCATACGCTCCGGCAGGGATACGCTGCGGATGGTATCTTCTTCCTTTGGTTTCGGCTGTGCAGGACGTTTCTTCTTACCGCCGTTTTTCTCAAGATTTACATATCTTTCCTGTTTCTTGCTTCCTAACTTATCGTGCTCCTGCACCTGTTTCTTACGGGTATTGTCACGGTCACGGTTTTCACGGCTTTCTTTTCTTAAATCATCCGGTCCTGCCTGGATAGCTTCTTTATTGAAACGGTTTAATTCCTGATCGAATCTTCCACCATTTCTTCCGCCTCTTCCATTTCTGTCGCCTTGTGGACGGTTATTATTGTATGATCTGTCTCCCTGTGGGCGGTTATTGTTGTACGGTCTGTCTCCCTGCGGGCGGTTGTTATTGTACGGTCTGTCTCCCTGCGGGCGGTTGTTATTATACGGTCTGTCTCCCTGCTGACGGTTATTATATGGTCTGTCCCCCTGCGGGCGGTTGTTATTGTACGGTCTGTCTCCCTGCTGACGGTTATTATACGGTCTGTCTCCCTGTGGGCGGTTGTTATTATACGGTCTGTCTCCCTGCGGGCGGTTGTTATTATACGGTCTGTCTCCCTGTTGACGGTTATTGTTAAAGTTTCTTGTCTCCGTCTTCTTCTCTTCTGTTTTCACTACCGGTTTCTCCTGAACAGTTTTTGTTTCCGTAGTCTTTACTTCTGCAGTTTTCGTTTCTGCTGGTTTTACTTCTGCAGCCTTAACTTCTGTTGCTTTTACCTCTGCCGGCTTAACTTCTGCAGCTTTTACCTCAGCAGGCTTTGGTGCTGCCGGTTTTGCAGGCTGAGCTGGTCTTGCAGCCGGTGCCGGTCTTCTTGCTTCTCCTGTCTTGGCATTGGTGTGATAAGCCTGACGTCTGCTTCCCGGATTGGTCTTGCTGTTCTGTGGGTTAAATACAGCAGAAATACTTGCTTTTTTCTTCGGTCGAGCCGGTGCCTCTGTTGATTTTGCCTCGCCTGCAGCTTTTGTTTCACCTGCTGGCTTTGCTTCTGTTGCAGCTTTTGCTTCACCTGCCGGCTTTGTCTCTGCTGCCGGCTTTTTCTCTGCTGCTGGTTTTGCTGCTCCGTTTACTTTAGAACGCACCAGCTTCTGTGCATCTTCATCTATACTATTGCTGGATGTCTTTACTTCATACTGGGTTCCTTGTAAGGAATCCAAAACATCCTGCGGCTTTATATTTAATTCTTTTGCGAGTTCATATACTCTGAGTTTTGACATATATAACTACCTCCGTTATTCAGTTGTTAACAGTTTCAATTGCTTTATGACGGCTTTGGCAAGACCTTCGTTGGTAACTGCCAATGATGCCCGAAATTCTTTTCCAATATGATGTCCGAGACTCTCCTTATCAGCATAAGCATAAAATGGCACTTCATAAAAGCTGCACATATCACGGAAATGTTTCTTCGTATTATCTGAAGCATCTCCTGCGACAATGACCAGATGAGCCTTTCCTTCTTTTACCGCTTTCTCTGTTGAAAATTCTCCGCTTGCAACATTTCCTGCCTTGGCAGAAAGTCCAAGCATGGATAACACCTTATCTTGTTTCAATATTCTGCATCTCCTTTTGCAACTCCTCATATATTTCTTCCGGAATCGCCATTTTCAAAGATCTTTCCAAGCCCTTTGTCTTTTTTGCTGCCAAAAAGCAATCCATATTCGGACAGATATATGCGCCTCTTCCATTCTTCCTTCCAGTGGAGTCCACTACAAGTTCATCTTCCGGCGTATGAATAATCCGAATCAATTCTTTCTTGCTTTTCATTTCCTGGCATCCTACACATTTCCGCATAGGAATCTTCTTATTCGTTGCCATCTATGAACTCACCATCTCCTGTGTTTTCTTCTTCATAACCTTCTTCATACTCCTCATCATAGTCCTCGTAATCATTTTCATAATCCATAAATTCACCGGACTCTCTTGCCTGTGTCTCACTCTTGATATCAATCTTGAATCCGGTCAGTCTTGCAGCAAGTCTTGCATTCTGTCCTTCTTTACCGATAGCAAGTGACAACTGATAATCCGGAACAACAACCTTTGCGCTCTTCTCTTCGCCATCTGCGATTACGGAAATAACTTTTGCTGGGCTTAATGCGTTCTCGATTAACATAGCAGGATTCTCATTCCAGTTAATGATATCAATTTTCTCACCGCGTAATTCACTTACGATAGCATTTACCCTGGCTCCGTTCATACCTACACAAGCTCCTACCGGATCCACATCAGGGTCATTGGAGTAAACAGCAATCTTGGTTCTGCTTCCTGCTTCACGGGCAATACTCTTAATTTCTACAATACCATCTTTTACTTCAGTAACTTCTGATTCAAACAGACGTTTTACTAATTCCGGATGGGTTCTTGAAACCATAATCTTTGGTCCCTTTGGTGTAGATTTTACTTCCAGGATATATACCTTGATACGTTCGGTCGGTTTGAATACCTCTCCCTTTACCTGCTCATTTTCAGTAAGAATGGCATCTGCTTTACCAAGATTAATGGAAATATTTTTTCCAACATATCTCTGTACAATTCCGGTTACAACGTCTTTTTCCATGCTGTAATATTCGCTGTAAATTGCTTTTCTTTCTTCCTCACGAATCTTCTGTAAAATTACATTCTTTGCATTCTGTGTTGCAATACGTCCAAATTCTTTGGATTTAACTTCTACATTTACCACATCACCAAGATTGTACTCAGAATCAATCATGCGCGCATTTGCAAGACTGATTTCTGTTACATCATCTTCTACTTTTTCCACTACGGTCTTCTCAGCAAGCACATGGAACTCGCATGTTTCCGGGTCAATATTTACTTTAATATTATCTGCCTTTCCAAAATGGTTTTTGCATGCAGTCAGCAGAGAATTCTCAATTGCCTCAAGTAAAGTCTCTTTGCTGATATTTTTTTCCTGTTCCAGTATTGTCAATGCTTCCAACAACTCGTTATTCATTTCTTTATCCTCCTATATACTTATTTTCTAAGTTGTATGCTATGTTAATGATTAAAAATCGATGGCAAGACGGATTAATGCAATATCCTTCTTATCAAATACCTTCTGTCCATAAGATTCGTCTTCAATTGTTACGGTATTCTCATCATATGCACTTAAGACTCCACAAAATTCCTTTTCATGGTCTATGGCACGATACAGACGTATCTCCACTTCTTTTCCCATAGAACGGACATAGTCCTTTTCTTTCTTCAACGGTCTGCCAAGTCCCGGCGAACTCACTTCAAAAATGTAAGAGTCTTCCACATAATCTTCCCGATCCAGAATCTCATTCATTTCCCGTGCTACCATCTCACAGTCATTGACGGTAATTCCGCCTTCCTTATCAATGTAAGCCCGTAAATACCAGTCGGAACCTTCCTTGACATATTCCACATCTACCAGTTCAAAATGATACTTATCAACGATTGGCTGAATGAAGCTTTCTGTCTTCTGTTCATAAATTTCTTTTCTGGACATGTAACCACCTTTCCATCTGTCTAAATTTTGTTCTAAACATGAATTGAGAGTGGACGCAACGCCCACTCTCAAAGCCTAAATCATCATGTACTGTATTATTATAGCACTATTTTCTTAAATTGCAAGATTTTATTTCCAAATTATCTACTTTCTGCCGGCTTTTCCTGCCTTTTTCTGTGACCAGACAGAACATGCTCCAATCACTACGGCAACCAGAATTGTAAATACATATGCCATCCATGCCGGGAATGTTCCTGCAGATGCTACTGCTGTGCTGCCGTTTCCATCACCTTTTACTAAAATCAATGCAGAAACCGGTGCTACTTCTGCTGTTCCAGAAATTGTTTCAATCGTATCTGTTCCTGCTAAGGTATCATTAATGCATACATTCCAGTTTCCTTCCGGAAGAGTTACTTCTTTTTTCTCATTATTGGCATTGAAGATCACATACATTCCATCTGCTGTCTCTCCGTCAACATCACCGGTAATTGCAAACGCTACTACATTATCATCTAAATCTTCTACCGGAGTCACATGTGCTTTTACATCCTCTGCATTGTCAAGGCGAAGCACCGGATGTGCCTTACGGAATGCAATCAGTCCTTTATAATACTGGAAAACATTCTGATACTGTTCATCTTCCAGATTACTCCATTTTAAGCTGTTTACTGAATCTGGTGAGGCATAGCTGTTTTCATCTAGACCACCATCTGCTTTCACTTTGCTTCTTAAGAATTCTTCTCCTGCCTGCATAAACGGAACACCCTCTGCCGTCATATAAATGGCTGCTGCAAGATTGTTCATGCGGATTCGCTCCTCCACGGAAGCTTCCGGAGTAGAACGGATAATACGATCCATCAGGGAAAGATTATCGTGACAGGATGCGTAGTTAATGGACTGGGAAGGTGTAGTACACCATTCCGGTGATAATCCCATAAAGCATTTCTGTAAGGTCTTCTCTTTGCCATTTGCTCCGGATACAAAACCTTTTTCTGTCGTTGAAAATGTATTTCCTTTTAACAAATCTCTTAAAGTATCACTGAAAAAAGCCATTTCCGGTACTTCTGTGGAATTGGTCTGTGTTGTCATGGAATATCCTTCTTTGGTAAGGTTTGTCTGCATCGACCATCCTTCTCCGTAGAAGATAACATCCGGGTGGTCTTTGTGCACTTCCCCGATTACCTCGTTCATGGTTTCCGTATCCAAAAGTCCTACCAGGTCAAAACGGAAGCCATCAATATGATATTCATCTGCCCAGTATTTCACAGAGTCCACAATATATTTCTTCACCATGGAACGCTCGGATGCTGTGTCATTTCCACAGCCGGAACCATTAGAATAAGTCCCATTATCATTTACTCTTGAGAAATACTCCGGCACAATTACGTTAAAACAGAATTCTCCTGCATTGTATACATGATTGTAAACCACGTCCATAACGACACTGATATCGTTATCATGTAATGTCTTTACCATTTCTTTAGCTTCTTTCACCCGGACTTCTCCATGATATGGATCCGTGGAATAAGAGCCTTCCGGTACGTTGTAGTTGACCGGATCATATCCCCAGTTAAACTGCGGTGTATCCAGCTTTGTTTCATCTACGGAACCATAATCATAAAACGGAAGTAAATGTAAATGTGTATACCTCGCACTTTTAGCAATGTATTTTTAAGGCTTTTTAGAACAACTACGAGATACAAACTTTGCGAGTTTCTCGAGTTATCGCCTGTCTCTTATACACATCTGACGCTGCCGACGACTAGTCGAGTGTAGAT
>ERZ1027237.324-NODE-324-length-25073-cov-18.979495_pt1 | contig 25073 bp, 23 predicted proteins | sample MGYA00519264_ERZ1027237 | MGnify/ENA primary metagenome ERZ1027237 (study PRJEB26926, sample SAMN06164640) | human gut metagenome | biome: ENVO:00009003; feature: ENVO:2100002; material: ENVO:00002003 | host: Homo sapiens | place: USA | collected 2012 ...
TTTCGGCTGGTTTACTGCTGATGGTTATTGACTGGATTTTTGAGAATTGCTATAATAATGCAGGCTCATTTTGGTTAAGCTCTGGTCAGATTGGAGATAAATAAATGAGAAAGATTGCAAATTTTATATTAGGAACTATTGTGTGCCTGACAGTCTTGGGCATAATCATGTTCTTTACGCTGTATATATCGTTAATAATTGCTAACGAAAATCCTCCATCGGATGACGCAATGTTTCGTATGATCCAAAAGACGTACGAGTTGATGTTACACAATATTCTCCGGATGTATTATATAAATCATATGATACAAATATCCGCGAGGATTATTGGGCTATGCTTTTAAACATTAATACTTCAAACAACGATGAGCTTTCGCTCGACTACACGCATACAGAACAAAAATCCTCCATAGAATTGCAAAAATATATTTCTCGGTTTTGGTTCGATGATATTATTGTGCCAGAAAATCTACATTGGAATATTTTCGAACATACAGAACATAATAATGGGACAATTGGATGCTTGGCGGTTTCAGATAACTTCAAATATATTCTTGTTATTTATGACCCATAAGTCCGTATACCATTTATATGAGACTTCACAACCGAGGCGAACTTATGTAGCTCGCTTCGGTTGTGTACGTTTACCTTATAATACGGCAAATTTCTTGACAGCGCTTATTATACGCGCTATACTGTTATCAACCCCGACGGGAGGAGGCGAAAGAATGCTTCACTCTACCCCAAAAAATAGCGCTTAGCGGATGGCTGCAAAAGAATGGTGAGCAAGAATGTCGTTCGGCATTGAAATTGCAGAAATTCCTATTTTTCTACGAAACAATTTGCAAAGCTCATTCTGAAAGCTGTGACTTTAGCGGGCTAAAGAAAATGAAAACGGTTCTGTTTTGAATTTGCAGGGCGATGTGATTGCGATTTTCGATGCGGAAGGCAATGCCGTTGTCAGTTATGCGTATTATGCCCATTGGCAAGAGTGGGACTCTGGCGGAGACGCTGGGGACTGTGCAGCCGTTCCGGTATAGAGGGTATGTGTTTGACGAGGAGACGGGGCTGTACTATCTGCGGAGTCGGTATTATAATGCGGAACGGTGCAGGTTTGTTAATGCGGACAGCGTTGTGAGTGGTAATTTGTTTTGCTACTGCTACAATTCTCCTATTGATTTGCTAGACTTGTCTGGAAAAAGCTCGTTTTTAGACTGACTTAAAAAACTTCGTGATATATACACGGATACTCTTATTGAAAATGCGCGAATTAATTACAAAATGAATATTAGCTTATATTCAAATGTGGGGCTCTCTGTAAAAGAATATCCGTTGGCAAATGAACTTTTCCATCACTTCTTATGGGAAGAGGGGAAACCATTAAGCGACGATGTAATCCAGCAACTAAGCGAACAAATTTCTGCATCGAAAGCTTTTCAGGAAAAAATCATTGCCGATTATAAAACTTACGGAAACTCGTTTGCCTCAAGTTTTGAGTTTATGGAAGGCGACTTGCATTATGCAATAGGTCATGCTGAATATAGTGCAAATGTTCATGAACAGAATGGAACTTTGATTGTGTCAGGGACGCTGTCTGATACATACGATTTTACAGAACTTCGCGAGCATGATGGAAAGTATACATGGCTAAGTGTAGAAGCTAATAACCTTGGGTATCGCTTGCAAAAAGAAGGATATGGAACAAAATATACATATGATGTGCCTTTTGAGTTTGAAGTTCCTTAATAACAAGGAGGAAAGTATGGAAAAGAGAAAAGGTGTTTCCAAACTTATCGTAGCCATTCTGCTATTGATGATTCTGATGATTTATATTGTCACTTCCGTAGAATTGTATAAAGCAGGTGAACCTGAGCGAGCAAGGCAGTACTATAATCAGCTTATTAATGAACGTTGTCAAGCAACTTTTGATGTGGCATCTATCGAGTTTGGAAAGGACTGCTCTTGGGTTTTTCAGGACATCGGATATGAAATAAAGTGCGAATTGAATAACCCGGTAAATGAGCTTGAAGCCAGTCTTGCACAAAAAGGTTGGAATTGCTCACTATTTCCAGAAGAAATGACGAGGGAAATTTTGTCAAACACGGATTTCAGAAGAGAAATGTATCAATTAAATAGCAGTAAGAAGTCTTACTGGCTTTATCTCGATGTTGATGCGTTACAGCATGGCAAAAAAGACGACCGAATAAGCGCTTTTCAATATAGCACGCCACATTATCTCGTTGCGCTTTATATTCCAGAGGACAATGTACTGTATTATTTAGAATATAGCATATAATAAACTTTGACCGATGCGAAGCCCGCCAGCTTCGCCTCGGTCAAAGACATTCGTCTGCTTTGAAATATACCGCAATTCCGCGCAAATATTAAAAGCGCCCGTCAGCAGCCGTGATATGCCCCCTATTCCGCTTGCAGTTTTTCACTGTTCGCTTTATAGGGAGCATATCAGTGACGCTGGATAACTGGCTGATGGAAACATCAACGGAGTCAAGATAGTGCATTTGGCGGATTTATTGAGCAGCTGACCGCACAAGGCGGAGAGGATGGTCAAAGCATATTTCTTGGCATTACTAAAAAATTATATTTATGACACTACAATTGATGCTTTACTTCCACTTTGTTATGATTATATACGCATTTTCGTCTAACAAATTCCGACGCTGGCGAAGGGGACTACCGCCTTTGTTAGCGTATCTAACACTTGTCTAACAGCACGGTTGGAAATTGCGGTTTTTTACGTTCCTTTGCCCACCATCGAAAACGTAGAAATCTGCTGGAAACGCAGGAAAATCAGGCATTACAGGGCAGTGCAGTTCTCTGAAAGGGAAGCGGTGAGCATCTCTCCTAAGCGACAGGCCGTGGGTTCAAATCCCGCCGGGATCACCATTTTGAAGATACCAGATTCGACAAATTTGCCCTAAATCGGCAAGTTTCCGGGTCTGGTATTTTCGTATCCCGAAACGGGCCAGTTCATGCTAACACACAGCACCCGGTGTTTGCAAATTGCAAACATTTATGGCCGATTTCTAACGTGGCCTCTTCAGCGGGTCGGTTTTTTCTGCAAGCGCAGGCGGACGGTCTTGCTAATTTTCGCGGATGGTCGGGGTCGGATTTTGAAAAAATCAAGGCGCCACCTTGATTTTCAGAACCGTGTTTGGCCAGATTGCTGTGGACGGGAGAAGGATGAAAGAGAGCATTTCCCGCTGTTTCTGCCAACATTCTGGGTAGGGGTGTTAGCTGGTTTTCCCGGAAATGTTGGATTTGCAAACACTGTCCGCCTGGCGTTAGCTGCTTTACCATATTGGTAGAAAGCTTATGCGAATCCATTGGTACGGCGTGCTTTTACCAGTCTTTATGCGGATAGCATCCTCATTCATCATTGTGGCAGTAGCCATAATACCAGCATTCATATGGATCACAACATTGATCACTAGGCGCAATCACCACTTCATCCGGCTGCTTCTGCATCCGGTTCAGATGCCAGATGTGATCGTTGATCCATTTCTCATAGCCCTTGGCCTCGCGGGTTACGTCCACAGGTACGAAAAGATTCTCCTCGTCCGGGCCGTGGGTACTAAGGTTTCCCAGGTCAATTGCCCTGCTCATCGCACTCACTTCAGAATCCATGCGTTCCTCCAATCATTTCGTCATTTCTTTTTCCCATTATCCTTGAACAATTCGCTCAAGAAGTAAGCAGCTAACAACGTCTTGCTAGGTTGCCACTGACGGGGCTGGTTTCTTGCAGGCGGTGCATTAATTCCTCGAATGATAAGAGGCACCGTTACGGCAAATATGGCTACCATGAAGAATATCGGCCAGAAAATACCACTGAATGTAATCGGCGTATCCACGACTCTGAAACTCGCCACAGACCATTGGCCTTTTCCAGAGACATGGACTTCCAGACGACAATCCTTATGATTGAGAATCAAGCCCCTTTTGCTGATCCCCATAGCTTGGTATGCGGTCATGTTTACGTATTTCCCAGAGGGGCGATATTTTCCGCTGCTATCTTTTATAAGCCATTGCCATTGTGTACTTGACATCAAGGTTTCTTTCATATGCATCGGATAGGGATCGCCAGTCTTGCCCTCTACATATACTGTGCATGGTTCGTCTATAGCCAGTAGCTGCTCATAGGTGATGATTTCATCCTTTGCATGGGCAGTTTCCGCTAATGGTATCATTATTACCAACAATAGGAGAAAGGTGGCAAATTGTTTCATGTTCCCAACCCCTCAAAGTCTGTATAGCATCTAATACGCTGTAATTCTCCGTGTATTGCATGAATCCGAGTACTAATTGCCCTAATAGTATCTAGATTTCTTCGCATTCATCTTAATCATAAAGGATGAAATACGCCTCTTAATAATAATTATCGTTTAGTCCTTCTTTAGTATGCGATGCAAGGCGTTTACGATAGCCTCTACATCAACTATCGTGTTCTCTACGCCCAGCGATATTCGGATGGTTGACTGTGCTATCTCTTCAGGTACACTCATGCTCTTGAGGACATGAGAGATGACTGTCCTCTTGCTGTCACAGGCAGAGCCGGTCGAAACGGCGATCCCCATCAGATCTAGGCGATGCAGTAGAGCCTCTCCTTCATATCCGGGAAAAGCGAGACTTAACAAACCTGGCAGCCGTTCCTGATTCTCTCCATGAAGAACGTGAGGAATATCCTGTATTCCTTGGATAAGAGCATCGGTCAACGAATAAAGGTGAAAGGCTTCTGTCTCCATCGCTTCAAAATGTTCCTGTAGCGCAGCAGCCATACCTACAATACCGGCAACGTTCTCTGCTCCGGCGCGCATACTGTTTTCCTGCGCGCCGCCGTTTTCGTGTGGGAAAATCTGCGTCCCTTTGCGGATATAGAGGAATCCTACGCCCTTTGGCCCATTGAATTTGTGGGCCGAAGCGGAGAGCAAGTCAACGCCCAATTCATTCACATTCACCGGAATGTGACCCACAGCCTGGACGGCATCCGTGTGAAAAAACGCATGATGAGCATGAGCTAATGCAGCGAGTTGCTGAATAGGCTGGATTGACCCTACCTCATTGTTTGCCATCATAACGGAAACCATCTTTACGTTTTCCGTCAGCTGTTTCCGTAAGGATTCCGGCTCAATGACACCTTCTTTGGACGGGGAAACATAAGACACAGGCCACCCATCTGCCTCTATGGCTTCGCACGCCCGTAGAATCGCATGGTGTTCGAAGGCTGAAACGAGAAGAGCACCTTCTCTGCAGATAGACAGAGCGGTGCCCTTGATGGCCCAGTTATCGCTTTCCGTGCCGCCGGACGTGAAGAAAATTTCCTCAGGCTGCGCGCCAATGCATGCAGCAATGGACTCGCGTGCCTCTGCTATGGCCTTTCGGGGCTTACGGGAAAAAGAGTATGGCTGAGACGGATTGCCATACTCTTCCTTTAACCAGGGCAACATTGCCTCAAATGCTCTGTCGGATAGCCGTGTCGTGGCAGCGTGGTCGACGTAGATCATTCTTTATCACCTATCGCTTAAATCAGGAGAACAGCTTGCAGCCTTCCTCCTTGAATTCCTCGATCTTCTCATTCAGTTCTTCAACGGTGGTATCCAGATAGGATGCAAAGCAATCCAAACAGAAGAACTTTTTTGTGCCTTTTCCCAACATCTTCTTACAAACACCAACTTCATCCTTAGAAAGAGGCTTCTTCCTGCAAGAGGAACATTCGATCGTAGTCATTGTATCGTCCTTACCTTGAATTGAGGAATATCTCTTCCTGCATATTCAATATCCATGATGCCCATCTGCGTCAAGATTATCGAACGCATTTTGCACGCTCGACGGAGACAATATCGATTAAAATCAGCTGTGCGTATATCTTCAGGCTGCCTAACATAAGGGAATAGAAGTTTAAGATACGCTGTCGCAATACGCTTTACTGCTTCTGTATCACGTGTGTCTGCTCCGTCGGGGACTTCAATCAAGCGATCAACGATGGCGCGATAACTAGAATCATTCCTCAATTCATGCATGATTGAGCAGAAGTATTCAGAGTTCAGCGCCCAACCGTTCACCTTCAGATCATCATTCATGCGGGGGATATTCCAACCTTTGATGAATCCGTGAAAGCGCTCAAGAAGCGCAGACTCATGAAACTCAGAGGGCAACTCAGTAAACATATCGGTAGTGGCGTCATTGTCCATGATTTCTTTAGGAATATTACCACAAAGGATCATGCCAGCCCATGCGATTCCCTTATGGTTGCCTACTGTGTATTCCCCACTTTCAAGATAGCCTTTCAATGCTGAACGCACTTTATCGACATCAGTGAAGGAAATTGTTTGTATTTCATCAAGTGTCACAAAGTCGTATCCGGCTATCAGACCTTCTGTTCTTCTAGACTGGTCATAAAACAATTTCGGTACGCTCATGGCTCCACCGGAAGAAAGCCAGCCAAATCTGCTCACGCGTCCATACAGATAGGATTTCCCTGTCCCTTTTGGAGCAAGCTCAATCAGGTTCAAACGCTTTTCCACAAATGGAAGCAGCCGAGTCAGCATGGTGAGCTTTTCCTCTTCGGATTGATAGCCGCTCGCATTATAGTCAATTGCACCAAGAAGGACATCAATCCATTCTGAGACCTCAAAATGGCTGGCGATATCCTTATAGTATTCCAGATCAATCGTGTACGGACAGAAGTTTTGGAAAGCCATAAGGCGGATTTTTCCAGGGATGCGAGGTCTTGCTGAATCATCGGGATCTCTGTACCCCAATTCAAGCATGCCCCAAACCTCCTGGCCTGAAACAAGTTCTTCTTTCACTTCCTGCCAGATGTAATCTTCAATAATTGTTTCTTTCGATGATAACCCAAGATCAGGCAGGGAGAAAGAAATTTCCCCTGTGCGGATATTGACATCAATAGAAATCTTGGTAAGCATCTTGACACGCTCATGATCTTTGACGATGCGGCTTTTGATAGCATTCCAATTACTTCTCTGCGGAATATAGCGTCGCACGAACGCAGAGAGTTCCTCTATATCGAAGTTTCCCTCGTCATCCTCAAACTTTCTCAGAAGCCAATCGCGAGTAAATGATGGTAAGCCAAGCGAGGAAAATACACTGTTGTTTTTCAAATCCTTAAAAACAACCATGTCATCAAAATATTCCCGAAGCTTCTCTGTCATAACGATTCCTCCTTAATTGCTAAAGAAATCAGTCCCATCGCGATCATTTCGGGTCATGCGTTTTGTCCGTTGAACTTTGAACTGGAATGTTGAAAGTTCGTTATCGCCATCAAAAGCAACAGCCTCAAACGTAAACGATGATGACCAAACTTCATGATACATGGAAAGATCGACTGAAAACTCCAACGGGTTTATCTCGCTCCTGATTGCTGGATATGTTTTGCCCTTTATCTTGATGAAAAGGCTTGCCGATGGCTTTGAACAATAAACCGGCATGACAGTGGGTCCGTCCAAAGGCTTTATAATAGTTGCAACTTCGTCAACTGCGGTACCAAGCACATGACATTCAATCGCTTCATTTGCAAGAGTAATTCTGATAACAGGCACGACAACCTCTTCCAAAGATGCTCCACCATGTACTTCAATAATAGCACGTCTACTGCCCTTAAAGCGATCATAGTTGGCAAGCACCCAATGGTCGTTGTTTTCAGTCGCGGACTCAGGGCATTCATCGGCATCACTCTTTGGACAGCATCGTCCGGAGCGTTTGCCATTTTCTTTCATTTGCCAATTCGTAATTTCCCACCTATTTTCATGCTGGTTCAGCACGCACAATCTGCTGGCTCCATGATCTGAAACCAGCAAGAAGTATTCCGCTTGATGGTTGACGAGACAGCTTTTAATTGTGATGAGAGAATCCCGAATTATAGTCAACTCATCGGCAAGATGAATAGCAGGCCCTGTGCTTTGTTGGGCTGGAACTCCTTCATGCTTTATCTTGTCAAGATTCGGCTCCTTGGGGCACTTAAATCCCGTCCAATTCTCATAGAAAGCGCGATTGAATTCCGTAAGAGTTGGCAGTGTGGCTCTTCCGACATTAATTTCAATCCAGAGTCCTAACTCCTTAGCGAGCCTCTTGATGAAACCAAGGTATTCGACACCAAGCGCGTCAATCCAGTAGAGACCAGCTCCCTGCCCATTCGCTTGATCGACAAGCAGATTTCTTGTTGGCAAAAGATTATATCGTCTATTTCCTGGCTGAGAGAGAACATTCACTTGTTGCAAAAACTCAGGATCAAGTTTATTACTTGCCTTTTGCTTCTTGTAATCCTTGAAATATTGCGTCAGTAGCTCCCCATCTGAACAGGAGAATTGATATTCATTGAAATATGCCGCAAGATCAGGATATACTTCCTCCAGCGTTGGCAGGTTCAGGCCATATCGGGCAGTCTCCTCAAGAATCGCGCGCCTTTCAAGAATCGTGTTATCCGTCAGATAGTGAATCCGATTTGCACCTTTCTCATGAGAATCCCGTACAAATTCACTGATATCCACTTCTTGGTGCGCTTTCAGGAACGCCTTCCGCTCCTGATATAAGGCCTGATACGCATCGCTTTCATGCGACACGTGCAGTATTGCGTGTGTCAGTTCCTTGCGGTATGCGGCGTAATTCGGAGAATGCTGTGCGACAAGATGGAAATATGGTGATACCGTGCCAAAAAGCAGGAGTTTGAGATAGTTCCGCCAATGATAAATATCATTTGCTTCGAGGGATCGGTTTGCAAGGTATTCAGTCCATTCCTGTTCCCCAAGAACTCCCTCTGGAATGACAAAAGAAGTATCCTCATCACGTAGCGCTGCATATGCATTTGATATGACTCCGGAGCAGATAATCGGCACTTCGGTGGTAACGTAAACTTTTCCGGCAGGAAAATCTTCAAGCGCCTTCAGTAAAGCCTTGAAACCGGAGACGGAATCGACTGGAACACTCGCATTAACTTTTATGATAGAAACATCAGAACTGGAAGACAATTCGCACCAACGGTTGCTTCCAAACTTGGTGTTTTGCTGCTGCAGACGTTCTAGCTCCGTCCCCTGATTCCGGCAAAAAACAATGATCTTCTGAGAGAATGTTTGGCCTGCTATTCTCCGCAAAAATGTGGCGTTTCCTGAGAGCATGACAAGCTCACCCGCACCCTTAAGCAGAATGGGGTTATTTGCATTCAGTAAAACGTTGAAAACGGCGTCTTCATCCGGCAAGCCATCATCGGTGCAGTAATCGCTCATACTGATAGTATGCACTCGCGTTGGAAGAGAACGTGTCAGCGCTTTCAAGTCTGCAGAGGAGTTCGCAGCAACTAGAAATGGATAAGCAGTGTTACTTAATAGATACTGCTTTAAGGCTTCTATTGCTTCAGGCCGTTCAACTCTCATTACAGCATTCCCTCGCTATCCATCATCTGTACGCCTACATCAAGCTTATCTTGAACAAGACGTTTTAAATAATCCTTGGCCTGCTGAGGTTGCATATCATCGATGCGATCAAGCAGCTGTTGGTTAGCTCCGGACAAGTAATTGTGGTCTGCCTTCTCTTTGATCGCAGACTTGGCAGCGCTTCCTGTCACCCACTCATAAGGGTCTGAAGGAACGCTGCTGCGGATCGCCTGCCGGGCCTCGTCTACCGTTACTAGCGTATGATACTGGCCGATCATCTCACGGACAAAGGCTGTATCAATCGCGGACTGATCTTTCAGCTTTTCAACAAAGGTTGGGTTCCCATCGAGATAAGCCAATGACGCAGTGATGTCCGCATCTGAGGGAGAAACTGCTTTCAACGTTGCAAATAGTCTCTTTGCCTGTTGATGTTCAGAAGCAGGAACCAGAGCAAGAATCGGCGTGCTGTAGTGTTCCGACCATTGATGTGCATTATCAAAGCCAGAGAGCGCATTCCACTTGATTCGAAGCTGGGTGGCACGCAGGGAAGCGCGTTCCTGGTCTGCGGCTTCATTCACTTCGCGGATAAAATCAGATTTGGATTTGGTAAACGACGTCTGATCAAGGCCAGCGTATATCCGTTTTCCAGTCTCCACGTCAAGGCCCTGAAGGCTGGCAGAAAAATACTCGGTAAATCTCGCCGGCCTATTGTTGAGGAAGTCCTCAATTTCCGCATGCTTTTCAGTCAGGATAGTGAGAAATTGCTGTTTCTTTTCAGCGGTTGCCAAACCGCCATCTGCGATAATATCACGCAGAAGTTGCACCCAAGCTCGCAGTTCCGGGGTTTTTTCCTAAAATGCTTGAAAAGCAAAAGGTTCATCAACGATATTGAAAAGGCAAAAGCAGAAGTCTCCACTGAAAGAATTAAATTAAGAACTTGTCTTCATAAGATGGATGTGTTATAATAGTAGAATGAAAGAAGCAAGAGCCGAGCACAAGCCGTACCCGACGGACTTGACAGACGCGCAGTGGTCAGAAATAGAGCCACTATATTCGGGAATGCGGAATCGGAAGTGGAGCAAGCGCGAACTGACAAATGCCGTGCTGTATATCGTAAAGACCGGCTGTCAATGGCGGCAGCTTCCGCACGATTTCCCGCCGTATCAAACGGTTTATAGTTTTTTCAGCCGTGGAGCAAAGTCGGGATTCGGGATTATGGGAGAAGATCCTCGCTCACTTGGTTGAAAAGATTCGTAAAGATGCGGGGAAAAGTGCCGAACCGCATTATGCGTTAATTGATTCGCAAAGCGTAAAAACGGTAGCAGACAATGAAAAGCGCGGCATCGATGGCGGAAAAAAAGCAAAAGGGCGCAAACGTCATGCCGTCATAGACACAATGGGCAACTTACTGGGCATCGTGGTTCATGCTGCAAACATTCACGATACGAAATCAGGCATTCTTGCAGCGCAGAAGGCTTGCAAAAAGTATCCGTCAATTCAAGCCTTTTGCGCCGATGCAGGTTATCGCGGCACGTGTATTGACGAAGTTAAGGTAACACCGCACAACTCGGCGGCGCGTCTGGCGATGTCTTTTCCGCCATCTGCGGCATGCAAATTTCTCGATTTACCGCCAGTAAACCTTCGAAATTTGCATTTGCATCTGACGAAAAATCCATTCGCCAGCCGACCACCTCATTTGTGCGGTGTTACCTTAATCAACAGCTCCGGCGCCGGGTGGACATCTCCGAGAAAATCAAGCCTCATGAGTGGGAAAAACTTCCGTGGCGCTGGATTGTCGAACGTACCTTTACTTGGATGAATGCTGCTCGCCGCGTCCGTCACAGCTCAGCCTGTATTTACCAAGACGGAGGATGTTCGAGCGAAATCTTCGTAGCAATTCTTCCCGGCAAGGAACCGGTGGTGGGCACCTGACCCGATGGGAGCCGCCCGCAGCAAAAGGAGCGATGCGCTTTTTTGCTGCATCGCTCCCTGAGAATGTTTCCTTATGCCGTAGCCATATCAGCAGCGCTGATGGCTATCATCCAGTCCATGTTTACTTGGAAAGCACCTCCATGGGGAAGTCGCCGCGGATCAAGCCAGCCTCATAGGCAGCTTTGCGCTCATCGACGATTTGCTGGCCGCCAACGTCCAGGATGGCCTGCACGCAGCGATCATACACCGCGTCAAATTCGGCCGGATCGCAGGTCAGGGCGTTGGTGAGCAGCTCAGCCTGCTTTGCCAGCACCATCTGGTCGTAGTCGGCCTCGGCCTTAATCGCCACGGTGAAGCCGATGGGTGCATAGGAATCCTTGGCCATGTACTCATAGGAACGTGCGACGACATCCTCATAGCCGGTGAAGGTCAAGGCGCTGTACTTGTTGTTCAGCTCATCATTGCCGAAGCTGCTGCCATTGGACAGGAACACCAGGTCGACAGCGGACAGCCACTTCTGGTCGTCGGGCAGGTTGTCATTAGTTACACGGCCAACGGGCAGGCCGTCCTCGTTCAGATGATCATAGTGAACGCCTTCAATGCCATTCTGCAGGTAGAACATGTTTTCAGGCTGAGCCATCCAGTCCATGTACTTCATCGCGGCAACAGCGGTCTCCTTATTCACCCAGCTGGGAATGAAGATGCAGATGCCGTTGGCGGCATAGTTCTCGTGAAGGGTGTAGCCGTCAGGATTCACGAAGGGGTTAACAGGGATCCACTCGGCGTCCTCGCCTACGTTCTTCTTCATCTCATCGCTGTAATCGGGCCAAACCTGCGTGGGACCCTCGATGTAGAAGCCCGCGTAGCCCTGGTTCAGATCGCGGTCGCGGATGTCGCCGTTATCAATGGCGAAATTCTCAGAGATCAAACCCTCATTGTACAGGGTATTCAGCAGACGATAGGCCTCCTTCGCGCCGGGCATCTGCTCGTGATACAGGGAGTACCAGTCCTCCTTGGTGATCTTGGAGAAGTCCAGGAAGGAATCCACGATCACGGAGGTGGAGAACAGCGGGCTGTTCTCATACAGCTTCATGGCGTAGGGAACCGTCTGCTCGCCGCCCAGCTTGGCTTCCTTGGCCGCGCGCAGATAGGCAACCCACTCCTCGGTGGTGGTAGGCTCCGCCATGTTCAGCTTGTCCAGCCAGTCCTTGCGGATGAACAAACCGAGCTTGGCCACATTGATGCGGCGGGCAGGGATATAATATCTCAGAAAGATCATATCGACGGAGATGGGAACAACCTTTTCAGCCTATCTGCTCGGCATCCGCCTTGAAAAGATGAAGGAATTGCTGGTGAATACGACCATCTCCCAGCGGGATATTGCCGAGCAGGTCGGCATTGGCAGCGAGCAGACCATGTATCGTCTGTTCAAACAGTATATGGGATGCTCCCCCGGCGAGTATCGGAAGCATCCCTCCGCAGACAGTACCATAGCCGCCGAGACGGCGGATGAATATCATGAAAGCGAGGAATAATCACATGGACAACCTGAAGTATCTGGAACATGTCGTGGAGCTTGGAAAGGTCCAGGCTGCAACCACGCCCGAGGAAATGTCCGGCGCGTTTGACGCGTTCAACGGCTTCCTGGGCCTGTATTACGATCTGGCGAAGATGGAGCTGCAAAAGGCCGGGATCGACACGCCGCCTATTCGAAACTTCGCCATTGACAAGGCGCTTGAGCGCATCGACGCCCGCCTGGACTGCGCTGATTTCACCATCCCCGCGCTGATCCGTATGCTGCGCGAGCATCGCGGAACGCGCCTGAATGAGGAGCAGGCACAGAAGATTGAACAGAGTCTGATTCATTTCAAGTATTGGCTGGACGAGCCCGGCGATGTGCACGCCTGCTTCTTCACCGAGAATCATCAAATCCTGTATCACAGCGCCGAATATCTGGTGGGGCAGATGTATCCTGACGTGGTGTTCCCCAACAATGGCATGACCGGCGCTGAGCATCACGCCCATGCCACCGCCTTCCTGCGCCGCTGGCTGAACTGGCGTGAACGCTTCGGCTTCAGCGAATGGCTGACTCAGGGATACTACATGGATGACATGCTGGGTCTGGTCAACCTGATGATCTATGCCGACGAGGCGGATATCCGCACCCGCTGCCGCATGCTGATTGACATGCTGGTGTTTGACCTGGCGGTCAATCATTTTGAAGGGCACTTGCCCACCACCCATGGCCGCGTCTATACCCGCTTTATCATCGAGCCCGACTATGAGGATTGCTCCGCCGTGATGGCGCTGCTGTTTGATAAGGGATACGCCGGCACCATGAGCAACTGCGCCGTGATGTTGGCTGCCAACGGCTATGTTTGTCCCAAGGCTATCCTGGCGGCAGCAGCGGCTCCCACGGGAATCCAAACCAACCGCGAGCGCATGAGCATCGACGTGGCGGACGCCAAGTATTATGGCGTGGATCCCGCCGACTTTGACAACATCATGTTCTTCTGGGGCCAGCAGACATACTCCGACCGCCTGACCATTGAGAACTCGCTGAAGGTGTTCCCCACATGGAACTGGATGACTAACCGTGTCCGCGCCTACTATGAGCGCTACAAGCTGCATGATGAGGCTGGTGCGCCCTGCGTGGATGCGCCCGACTTCACAGCCATGACACAGGTGGACATCTACACACGCCGTACGCCGGACTATATCCTCAGCTGCGCGCAGGATTTCCGCAAGGGCCGCATGGGCTATCAGCAGCATCCCTGGACGGCCTCCCTGGGCGGCAAGGCAGTCATCTTTACAACCAATCCCGCTTCCACCGAGTATTCCAACCGTCCCAACTGCTGGGCCGGCAACCTGACCCTGCCCCGCGCCGTGCAGCATGAAAACGTGCTGCTGTGCCTGTACCGCGTTGAACCCGACTTTGTGGATTACCTCTATTCCCACCTCTACTTCCCCAGGCATGAGATGGACGAGGTGGTGGAGAAGGAGGGCTGGATCTTTGGCCGCAAAGGCGATGGGTATGCGGCGGTGTATTCGCTGCTGCCCGGCTACTGGGAAAAGAAGGATCCCGCCATGTTCAAAGAGCTGTACGCCGAAAGCTGGCAGGAGAAATATGACCGTGCCGACGATTATGAGTACATCGCGCAGGGTCACGCAAACGTGTGGGTCATTGAAATGGGCTCCAAGGCTGAAAACGGCAGCTTTGAGGCGTTCATGGACGGCTTTGCCGGGAAAAAGGTGTGCGGCGACACGCACAACCTGATCTACCAGTCTCCCTCTCAGGGTGAGATCACCTTCGGCTGGAACAGGCCCCTGACCGTCGGGGGAGAAACCATCTGCATCCATGGCTACAAGCGCTATGATAACGAGTTTGCTCAGACGGAATTTGACGCGGGCGCAATCGAGATCAATGCCGGCGGTCATCAGACGATTCTTGACTTTGAAAAGGCCGAGCGCACGGATATTTAAGGCACTACCGCACAATTCGTCTGCAGCGCTGGCGATGTCTTTTCCGCCAGCCGACCACCTCATTTGTGCGGTGTTACCTTAATATGCGCTCCGCTGTTTGAGCGACCGGGTATAATTCCCGGTCACAGAAAATGATTGAGGTATTTCCTGTGAGAAAGATGTGCCTGCTCTCGTTTCTCCTTCTCCTGCTGACGCTGCCGTTCCTTGTGCATGGGAGCGCGTCGGCACAGACGGAAACGCTTCGCGTCATGGTCTATGACCGGGAGAACATGCCCGAGGAATATGGCTCCTGCGAGGACAACGCCTGGGTACGCTATATTCAAAGCCGGGTGCTTCGCGAACTGGATATATCCCCGCGTCGCTGGAAACAGTTAACATCCTGGCCGCGAAGGAAAGGGAGCTCCGCATACGAACCATCATGTGCCCGGCTGAGAATTTCGATGAGGAATGGGATCGCTGCGTGGCCGCCTATCTCTCCGCGGGCGGCAGCCGCGCCATTGAAGCCAAGCGTTCCGCCTATCGCGAAACCATTGCAGAAAAGAAAGGAAATTGACCATGGGATACTATTTTGACGATCGCAACAGCGCTGCCTGGAGCTATGGCGACGATGCCGGGAGAATCATTGATCTGCTTGGAACCCGATTTATGGGGGAAAATCCTGTTACGCCCTTTATCTGGCGCACCTTTGATGAGTCAGGCATTCAGGCGGATCGAAAGGCGCGATATCTGCTGGATTTTGCGCGGCGTTTTCCCGGCGGAGAGAATGGCGAAATTGTCTATGCCGCCGCCGATCTATACTGTCCGCAGGCCAAGAGCTCTGGCTTCGTGGTGGAGTGCGACGGTCCTGTTCAGGTGTGGTTGAATGAGGAAAGGGTGTTCCAGTCCAACGGCAATCAGGAACGCACCCATGAAAAATGCAGGATCGATGTGTCGTTGAGGGCAGGCTACAATCGTTTCGTATGGCGCTGCGAGCGGACGGAGATCGGCTTTGGCTGCGCTTTCGCCAATGCCATGCCGCAGTGGGAGCCCTGTAATTATGTACTGCCCTACAAGGAATATGACGGGGAGGCAGGAATCCTCTACACGGAGCCGGTGGATGAACGGATGCAGATTGACGTGGGCAGCTTCTTTGGCGACTTTATGCCGCCGGAGCTGACCTGGCTTCCCCGCGCGGAGAAAAAGTCTCTTGTCGGGGCAGGCGTATATGCGGCGTGGCTCAAGGGAAGCGTCCGTGTCCCCCTTGCCGCCCATGACGCTGTAACCCTGATCGTGGACGGTAAGCCCGGACGGGTTATCCCCGGAGCACAGCATGATGTTGTGGCCGTCGGCCCCTATCAGGCGGTGGCCGCGCTGGTGAGCGACAGCGACTGGGCTTGGAGGAAGCCTCCTGTGCATATTCATGGAAGGACGACACCTTATCTCATCATGGGCCCGCTGAAAACCGCGGATACTTCAGCCTTCACCGCATGCGCCATGGGACAGCTGGTTGAGGGCGCGGAGGGGACAATCACCTGGCGCACTGGCTTTGACGGCGTTGCTCTGCGTCCCTATGTGGAAAGCAAGCTCTTTGGCCGCTGGACTTATCCGCTGGGCGTTACGCTCTACGGCATGTGGCAGGCGGGGCATTTCCTGAGCCGCGAGGTCATGAACGACTATGTGACAAGCCATGCGGATCAGGTCGTCTCCATCCATGAGTATGCGCTTTATGATCAGGCAAGGTATGGCTTTCCGGGGGTCAATCAGCAAATCTGCTGGCTTGACGCGCTGGACGACTGCGGCTCCTTTGGCTCCATGATGCTGGAATGCGCCAAGCCCGGCGACGCGGCTGTCCGCAAGCTGGCTGATGCCATTGGGGAATATATGCTCCATGAACAGCCCCGCACCTCCGAAGGAGCTTATTGCCGCCGCGACGATACCATCTGGGCGGACGATATGTATATGTCTGGCCCCTTTCTGTGCCGCTATTCGGAGCTGACCGGTAGTATGGAAGGTATGAACGCCTGCGCTAATCAGCTGCTTCAATACAAGGACCTCCTCTTTATGCCCGACAAACAGATCATGTCCCACATGCGCTGTTTGCGAAACGGAAAGAGCAACCGTATCCCCTGGAGCCGAGGCAACGGCTGGGTGCTGTTCACCCTCAGCGAGCTGCTGCAAAAGCTGCCGGTCGGCCATGAGAAGCGGCCTGCATTGCTATTGTTCTTCCGCGAGCTCAGCGCAGGGTACATGAAGCTGCAGGATGCCTCCGGATTGTGGCATCAGATTCTTGATGAACCCGGTACCTATCTGGAGTCCTCGGCGACGGCCATGTTCATCTGCGCCTTCTCCCGCGGCCTGCGTAACGGCTGGTATGATGTGGCGGTGCTGGATGAGGTACGCAGCGCCGTCGAGCGTGCCTGGAAGGGCTTGTGCGAGCAGGCGATTGACCGGGACGGCAACCTGTACGGCGTGTGCCGCGGATCAGGTTTCTCCTTCTCCCGCGCCTATTATCGCACGCTGATGTGGAACTTCAACGATACGCATGGCATTGGTATTGTCATGCTGGCAGGCGTTGAGTACCTGAAGCTGACGACGAAGGCTTACGGAGCTGGCAGCCTATAAAAAACTGCATAGAGAATCCGCCCCAGCGCTATCGGCAATGCTGCGTCATCACGAAAAATGCCGCTGCTGTACTTCTGCCAGCAGCGGCGTTTTTCGTGCAGGGAATGAAGTTTGCCGAATTTCCTGTCGCTCTCCGCAGAGAGCGAAACTCCCCATCGGAGAGTGCACGAGCCCGACCAACGGGAGGGATACCACCGTCTGCTTGCAGGTGGTGAGTAAGTGCGCCCTTGCCAGGGAGAGGGCTTGACAAAGCCTCTTTTGGAATGTGATTTGTCAAGGGTAGATTTAGGGTAACACCGCACAATGAGGCAGTCGGCTGGCGAATGGATTTTTCGTCAGATGCAAATGCAAATTCCGAAGGTTTACTGGATGTAAATCGAGGAATTTGCATGCCGCAGATGGCGGAAAAGACATCGCCAGACGCGCCGCCGAATTGTGCGGTAGTGCCTTCCATTCATTACAGGCAACACAAACAAAGGGAGCGCCATGCAAGCGCCTCCAACAGCAGGCAAAACAAACGACACTACTAATCAGTAAGTATTTTGTTTCTGATTCAACTATACCATATGGACAAGAATTTGTCAATATAGGGCGTTCACGTCGTATTTGTTTACGTGAATATTTTTGTGTGAAAGTCACGTAAAATTACGACAAATTGTGTTGACAACGGACAGAAACGATGATATAATGCAATTAGCTCAATTGGTCGGTATTCGACCGGATTTTGCATGTTTGTTCGATTCTGTCGATACCGAGCAAAAAAAGAGACATGCGAGAAATCGCAAAAACAAAGAAAGAGGTGCTTCTGTAATGAAGAAACTCGTTGCTCTGCTGCTGTCTGTCATGATGTGCTTTGCGTGCGTCAGTGCGCTGGCCGATACGTATGTGTCCTGGTACACCTACGGCGACGTGTACCTTTCCTCCGTGCGTTCCGAAATGGAAGCTGATTTCGCCAAGCTGAACCTGACGATCAACGGCTCCGACGCCAACGGCAACCAGCAGGTACAGTCCGACTTCATCAGCACGGCTCTGATGAACAACGACTGCGAAGCTATTGTGGTGAACCTCGTTGAATCCGGCGCCATCAGCACGGCGCAGACCATCATGAACCAGATTCAGGCTGCGGGCATCCCCACCGTTTGGTTCAACCGTCCTGTCTCTACCAACAACGAAGAAGCCGCCAACCTGTTTCTGAACAACCCCGCTTCCGCGTTCGTCGGCACCAACTTTGAAGACGCCGGCGTTATGCAGGGCGAGCTGATTGGTCAGTATCTGGTTGAGCATTACAACGACATCGACCTCAACGGCGACGGCAAGATTTCCTACATCATGTTCAAGGGCGACGAAGCTAACCAGGAAGCTATCGCTCGTACCGCGCTGGCTGTGGAATACGCCAACAAGGCGCTGGTTGCCGCGGGCAAGCCGGAGATTGAGTTCTACGACGCCTCCAACGCCAACAAGTACCTCGTTGACCCCAACGGCAGCTGGTCCAACGTTTTCTCCTCTGAGCAGATGCAGACCGTCCTGTCCATGTACAACGAAGGCAACGGCAACATGGTCGAGCTGGTTATCTGCAACAACGACGACATGGCGTATGGCGTTGTGATGGCTCTGCAGAACGCTGGCTACAACCACGGCGAAGGCACCACCGCGATCCCCGTGTTCGGCGTGGACGCGACCGACGTTGCGAAGGATCTGATCAACAACGGCTACATGGTCGGCACCATCAAGCAGGACAACGTTGGTATGGCGGACGCTGTTGCGACCATCACCGCGAACCTGATTGCCGGCAAGGAAAACAAGTTCGAGGGTCTGAACGAGAACTACGTTATCGTTGACAACTGGTTCGTGCAGATTCCCTACGCTGTGTACACTGGCGAGTAATTCTTCCCTGAGCACTTCGGGCGGAGAGAACCGAATGGTTCTCTCCGTCTTTCACTGCTGACCAACATATGGCAAGCAGCATTCGACTTGCTCTCCGGCAGGTCGGTACCCACGGTATCATCCGCCGCTTTACAATCGTTTGTTCTCGTTGAATTCCAGGAAAGGAAAAGACAAACATGCAAAAAGACGATGTTTTGCTGCGCATGGAAGGCATCTGCAAGTCCTTCCCCGGCGTCAAAGCGCTTGACGATGCACAGCTGACCGTCCGTCCCGGTACCGTCCATGCACTCATGGGCGAAAACGGCGCCGGTAAATCCACGCTGATGAAGTGCCTTTTCGGCATTTACAGCAAGGATGCGGGCACAATCTGGTTCGACGGCAAAGAGGTTAACTTCAAGTCTTCCCGCGATGCGCTGGACAACGGCGTCGCCATGGTGCATCAGGAGCTGAATCAGGCGCTGAAGCGTAGCGTGATGGACAACATTTGGCTCGGGCGCTATCCGCGAATCAAGCTCGGCGGCGCTAAGATGCCCTTCGTTTCCGACAAGGCCGAATACGACATGACCATGGAGGTCTTTAAGGATCTGAATTTCGAGAAATTCGGCATCAACATCAACCCGCGTACCATCATGTCCACCATGCCCGTTTCGCGCCGTCAGATGGTGGAAATTGCAAAAGCTGTTTCCTTCAACTCCAAGATTATTGTGCTGGACGAGCCGACCTCTTCCCTGACCGAGGCGGAGGTTGAGGTGCTCTTCTCCATCATCAATATGCTCAAGGCACGCGGCGTAGGCATCGTTTATATCTCCCACAAGATGAAGGAAATCTGGCGCATTGCCGACGACGTGACCGTTATGCGCGACGGACGCTGGATTACCACCCGCCACAAGACCGAATACGGCACGGACGACGATTCCTTCCGCGCAGAGGTCATTCGGAACATGTGCGGTCGCGAGCTGAGCGCAGCCTATCCGCCCAAGGATAACATCGTCCACGACGATCCGATGATCGTGGTGGAGGGCTTGACCGCCAAATACAATCAGCTGCGCGACGCCAGCTTCACGCTCCACAAGGGCGAGATCCTGGGCGTAGCGGGTTTGGATGGCTCCGGCCGTACCGAGCTGCTGGAAACCCTTTTCGGCTATCGCACCCGTCAAAGCGGCACCATCAAGAAGTTCAACTTCGGCTTCCGCGCCGCGCAGGGCGGTACGCCTGAAGACTACAGCATGGAAGTACACGACATCAATGGCACGCAGGTGGGCGAGGAAATTTCCAACTTGTCACCCAACAGCGCCATCAAGCAGGGCTTTGCGCTGGTCACCGAGGAACGCCGCGCAACTGGCATTTTCGGCATCCTTGACATCCGCGCAAACACCGTCATCGCCAACCTGAAGAACTACAAGCTGGGGAAATTCCCGCTGCTCAGCGACGCAAAAATGGCTCGGGATACGGATCGCATGATTGAAGCGATGCACATCAAAACGCCCAGTCAGCGTCAGCAGATTAAGAATCTGTCCGGCGGCAATCAGCAGAAGGTCATTTTCGGTCGCTGGATGCTGACCAATCCTGACGTTCTGCTGCTGGATGACCCGACCCGCGGTATCGACGTGGGCGCCAAGTACGAGATCTATGAGCTGATTCAGTCCCTCGCCAAGCAGGGCAAGAGCATCATCATGGTCTCTTCCGAAATGCCTGAACTCCTGGGCACTTGCAACCGTATTCTCGTGATGAGCGCCGGTCAGATTGCCGGCGAATACGTCCCGACAGGCGACGGTAAGGTCGATCAGGAAAAGATACTCGAACTGGCTGCAAAGAACTTGTAAGGAGGTTGCCTGAACATGTCGAATGTTGCAACAAAGGCAAAAAAGCCGAATCTCTCCGTGAAGAGCGTCCTGAACTGGATTCTCGATCACGCCATGATTATTGTCATCGTGCTGCTGGCGCTGTATGTCCAGACGCAGCGTGACGCCTTCCTCAAGCCCGCTTCCCTCATCAACATCATCTCCCTGACCGCCGCCCGTCTGCCGATGGCGCTGGGCGTTGCCGGCTGTATCATTCTGGCCGGTACGGACTTGACCGGCGGCCGCGTGGCTGGCTTGACCGCTTTCGTGGCGGCCATCCTGCTCCAGCGTGCGGACGTTGCCAATCGCGTGCTGGCAGGCGGAGCCCCTGCCAACATCGTGCTGGTGCTGCTGCTCGTTATGCTCATCGGCGCATGTGTTGGTCTGATCAACGGCTTCGTCATGGCGAAATTCAAGGTTCACCCCTACATCATCACGTTGGCCATGCAGATGATCGTCTACGGTATCTACCTGACGGTTTCCAACTCGGTGCAGGTCGGTTCCTTCGACTCCAGCTACACCACCAGCTTCGTCACCAAGCCCCTGTTCCAAATTCAAACCGGCGTTCGCCCCAACGGCACTGCCATCTTCACCGTGGTTCCCATGTATGTGCTGCTGGCGCTGATCGTGACCGCGCTGATGTGGGTCGTCTGGAACAAGACCGCTTTCGGCAAAAACATGTTTGCCGTCGGTTCTAACGAGGAAGCAGCCCGCGTTTCCGGCGTGAACGTTATGATGACCATCATCGGCGTTTTCATGGTCGCTGGCGCTCTGTACGGCTATACTGGCTTCATCGAAGCTGCCCGTATGGGTTCCTCCACTGCGACGCTGGGTCTGAACTACGAAGCCGACGCCATTTCCGCAGCCGTTATCGGCGGCGTATCGTTCGTCGGCGGCACCGGCAGAATCTCCGGCGTTGTCCTTGGCGTGTTCATGATGCAGCTGATTATCGCCGGCATGACCTTCCTGGGCATCTCCGGCAACGTTACCTACATCGTAAAGGGCGCGGTTATCCTGTTCGCTGTTATTCTGGATATGCGCAAGTACATGACCAGAAAGTAACGGTTTCACGGTGCAATGGGGCAGAGTCCCTTGTGCCATCAGCTTTCAAACATGCTTCGCAGAGGCTCTGTACTTCATGCACGGAGCCTCTTGCTCTATCGTTATGGAAGGAGGAGCGAAAACAATGGAGGAAAACAAGAAACAGCCGCAATCGACAAGCGAGCAGCAGACGGAATCGTCAGACCCCAAAGCGCCGCGCCGTGGCCGCAATTGGATCACTGATATGTACGACAAGGTGAACCTATCGGTCGATACGCTCAATTACATTGCGCTCGGTCTGTTGATTTTCATCTTTGCTGTTATCTTCATTGCTTCCCGGCACTAACGCCGAATCCCCTGCCTTCACCCCCTCCCCTGCGCCTCCTGAAGCGGACACTGGAAAAAGCAAGCCAGTTTCCCATCAGGGGGCGCATTTTTTTCACGTCGGAGCATACGGTTTCCCGACGAAAAGACGCAAGCAGATGGCGCAGGAGAGCATGGGACGCGCATCACTTCGCCAAGGAAGAGGGTTCATCACATCCGCAAACGCGACGAGCGCTGCAAGCTCTTGTTTGCTTGCAGCGCTCTTGTTTTGCAGCTTCCTCAGCTTTCCGTGAAGTGCCAAAGAAAAAAGGGGTTGTCTCACTAAAAAGAGGCAACTCCTTTTTGGTACAAAAAAAGCATTCGGACTATGAAAATCCGAATGCCTGCGGTAGAATGTAACTACCATGAAAAGAAACATGCCGCAGACAGATTATACAGCAATGACGAATGGATTTCAACTGGTCATGCCGCTGGACTGCGAAGTAAACATTGAGAAGAATGCACCGGTGAGACTGCTCAACGCCGTCATGGAAAGGATGGATTACAGCAAACTGTATGCGGCGTACTCCCGACTTGGGAGAATCGAGTATTCACCGAAGATTCTGCTGAAAATCATGGTGTATGGGTATATGCGCAAGCAGATATCCAGCCGTGCGCTTGAAGCATGCTGCCGAGAAAACCTGCACTTCATCTATTTGCTTGAGGGGCAGCGTGCGCCGGATCACAACACCATCAACCGATTCAGAAAGAATATTCTAACACAGGAAGCCGGGCAGGATATTCTGTGTCAGCTTGTTGTTTTGCTGCACGAAAGAGGACTGCTCAGCCTTGAAGCGGCTTTCATAGATGGCACAAAGATTGAAGCAAATGCGAACAAGTACAGCTTTGTCTGGAAGAAAGCAACGGCCCAAAAGACAGAAAAGCTGCTGAAGAAAATTCATGATGAGCTGCCTGCAAAGCTGAAAGAGGTAGGTATCCGCTTTCATGTTCCGGAAAAGATTGCTGTCCGACAATTGAAGAAGCTTTGGAAAAGAATCCATGCGCGAATCAAAGCGGATGGAATCGAGCTTGTTTCAGGAAAAGGCAAAAGAAAAACGCGGCTGCAGAGACTGAGCGAATGGGGAGATCAATGTCTTGCCAAACTCAAGCAATACACAAATGATATTCACATCTGCGGAAATCGGAATAGCTTCAGCAAAACGGACCATGACGCAACCTTTATGCACATGAAAGAGGACTACATGAGAAACGGGCAGCTCAAGCCTGGATACAATGTCAATGTGGCAACATGCAGCGATTTTATCATCGGGAGCTACATTTCTTCTGACAGAAATGACGTGCATATAAGCCTTCAAATACCGTGCTCTTCCTACTAGGGAGCACGGTTTATTTTTTCCATAAGATAATAACACAAGACTCATTTCGCATGTACAATCTGGTATTTTCGGGTGTTTTCTGGAGAAACCTTTCAAGCTCAAAAATGGCACTGAAAATCCGTAATAATTGTTATCTTCAAAAATGCATTCAGTGCAAGGGTTTCGTAGCATGAGTTTACTAATGATAAACAATATGTCATTAAATACTGCACAAACCTGCTAACAAAAGCGGACGTCGTGGGAAAATGGCCTACCGCCAAAATTAGAAGCTGCTAACACTCTGCTAACACGAACAGGGTAAAACAGGCGGTTTTTGGAGGAAATGCGAACATCCGAAAATGGTGGAAAACGTTGATATTTGGGCATTTGAAGGCACTCGGAGGCACTCAAAGGCGAACGTTTTTTCGCTCTCCTAAGCAGTAGGTCGTGGGTTCGACTCCCACTGGACTCAATCCCCAAACAAGCAATTCTTTCTGGCTGATGTTCTCGCGTGCGTCTTGCCAAACGCGCGAGGAGCATCGGCTGGAAAGATTTTTTTTGCCCGGAAATTTGCTTTTTGCTCCGCTGCTGGCGTTGATGGCAGTTTTCCAACATTTCGCCTTTTTTGCCAACACCGCTGTTCTGGCAAACGGGCGATTTGCCTAACATTCGCGTGCGCAGCGTGTCAGCAATTTTCTGCGCTCCACATTTTTTGGCATTATCTGCATGATGGGATGGATTCTCAACAGGCAAAATAACAATATTTTTTAGTAATCGTCTTGACTTCCTGTGCATCGAATTATCAATTCTTCTCATGCCCTGTTTCGCTATGTTGGGTGCGGTTAGACAAAGAAGCAGCCGTGTGCTGGCATGCAAACCGCCTGCCGCTTTTAATGGCAGCAAAAAACTCTGCGGGAGATTTCCGCAGAGCTTTTGAGGATATTGTGGTGTTCGTGATTATCCCAGCGTCTTGGCGAGCATTTTCAGCATAGCGACCATATCCGGATTGCTGAAAATTTTGAGCAGCACTTCTGAATTAAGCCCAGCCTGCTGTACTTGCTCTTCCACGGCTTTATCCTGCGGTTCCGGCACGATTTGCACGCCATTTCCGCCATAAAACGCCTGCTCAAACAGCTGCGCATTGTTTCTTCGACTTTCGTCCAGAATGTGCGAATACTGATCCGTTACCATTGTCGCCTGCGCATGACCGG
>ERZ1027237.336-NODE-336-length-24658-cov-4.737593_pt1 | contig 24658 bp, 20 predicted proteins | sample MGYA00519264_ERZ1027237 | MGnify/ENA primary metagenome ERZ1027237 (study PRJEB26926, sample SAMN06164640) | human gut metagenome | biome: ENVO:00009003; feature: ENVO:2100002; material: ENVO:00002003 | host: Homo sapiens | place: USA | collected 2012 ...
TGATTTTGGTTCTTGCCTTTCCCGCTGACATTGAGTGGGGGTGGGGCCCAAAAATTTCGCAGCCGCCGGGGGAGGTAAATACCAAAAATTACCAAAACGATTTTTTCAAGGGGGTAAACATGGAAAACATAATACAAATACCATATACTCCACGACCTGCATGGGCGAAGGTCCTGCATAAGGAATTAAGCAGACACCGCTTTGCGGTAATCGTAGCGCACCGCCGCTTTGGTAAGACCATCGGAATGGTGAATCACCTTATAAGGGATGCTTTGCAGAGCGACTTAATCAGTCCGCAGTATGCTTTAGTAGGTCCGTTCAGCGCACAGATGGAAATTATCGCGTGGGGCCCATTGAAGTATTACACAAGCGTCATAGAGGGCATCAAGGTGAATGAAACTAAAAAGTATGTTGAATTCCCCAGTAAAGTACCTGGAGCGCAGGGAGCGAGAATATATATCGTTGGTGCGAATAACCCCGACGCATTACGTGGTACATATTGGGACGGCGTAATACTTGACGAATATTCGGATATGAAGCCGGAGATGTGGACGCAGATAATCCGACCTGCGATAGAGAACGGCGACAGAAAAGGCTATTGCTATTTCATCGGTACACCTAAGGGGCAGAACAACTTCTATGAGATGTACAAGAAGGCCAAGACGAATAAGCGTTACTTTGCGTATTTGTCGAACGTGTACGATAGCGGCATCTTAGACGCAAAGAGCATAGAAGAACTGAAAGAGGATATGCCGGAGGTAGAATTCAGACAAGAGTATTTGTGTGACTTTAGCGTATCGGCAATCAACGAGCTTTTCAGCCTGGAGGAACTAGATAAGGCTTTCAGTAGAGAGCTGACAGAAAAGGATGTTCCCTATGATATGCCGCTGGTGCAAGGCGCTGATATAGCGCGCTTCGGCGATGACAGAACGTGCATATGGCGGCGTAAGGGTTTAATGGCATATGCTAAGCCGAGAATCTATAAGAAGCTGAATACGATGCAGACGGCAGATTATATTGCTTTGGCAATGGATGAAAATAAGGCAGATATGACCTTTATAGACGTTGGCAACATGGGTGCTGGCGTAGTCGACAGATTGCGGCAGATGGGGTACACGGCTTTGAGGGAGATACCATTTCAAGGTGCGGCGATAGAGAATAAGCGCTATGAGAATATTAGAGCAGAGATGTACTTCAAACTGAAAGACTGGATAGAAGATGGCGGAGCTTTGCCGGATGAACCTGGACTAAGAGAAGAGCTTGCAGTCATTCACTATAAGTACTCTAAGAATGGGCGTTTAATACTAACGCCTAAAGAGGAGATAAAAGAAAAGCTAGGGCGTTCACCGGACCTTGCAGACGGCCTGGCACTAACATTTGCAAGGAAGGTTCCGTTAAGGCAGTTAGGGTTTGACGATAGAAAGCCTAAAGTGCTGATGTGCAACACAGAATATTCAATTATGGGGGCGATTTAAAAATGGGTGGCATTGCAAAATTATTCGGTGGCGGCAACATGCCGACTATTGAAAAGGTGGACCCGGCACCGACTACCGTTGCGACAAGCAGCGAAGTTGCGGCCGGCGGCGACAGTAACAAGAAGAAACGCAGAGGCTTTTCATCTACGCAGACAAGCACTATTGCTAGTGGCGGCGAGGGCGGCCGTAATACTTTAGGCTAAGAGGTAACAGCTTATGAACTTTCAAACGATAGCGGCGAGCAAGCCACAGGGAACGCTTCCTAGTGACGGGGTGCCGCTGAAAAAGAACTTGCCAGACCGCCAACGTTTGGTGCGTAAGCTTAAAAGCATGTACGAGGATAGGCGAGATTGGGTAGACAGATGGAAAGAGATAAGAGATTATCAGCTCCCATTTGTCGGAGAGTTTGACGATACGGCAGACAAGACCAATCCCGCACGCAGACGTGACTTAAAGATTGTGCACGGGGTAGCTTGGAGAGCGGCACAGGTATTCGCTGCTGGCGTTATGAGCGGACTTACACCGCCGAGCCGCCAGTGGTTCAGATTTGCATATAGACGGCCGGAACTGAATACGAATGTTGAGGCTATGAAGGTGCTTGACACAAGACAAGAGATTGTATCAAGCGTGCTTGCAAAGAGCAACTTCTATAACAGCATCCATACTGTATATCTGGAATTGCCTTTTGGACAGTGCCCGATGGCTATATTCTACGACGCAGAAAACGGCGTGAGGTTTCAGACAATGACAATCGGTACTTATGCACTTGAAGCAGACGGCTTCGGCAAGGTAACTACTTTTGCAAGAAAGTACGATATGACTTTGCAGCAGCTAGCAGACTGCTTCGGCGTAGACGCTTTGCCCGACAATCTGAAAGGACTGTTAGACAATCAGACCAATCTTACTAAGAAGTATAAAGTCTGCTGGATGGTAGAGCCTAACAGTGATAAGCTGCCTGGCTACATGGACAGACTGAATATGGCGTATAGAAGCGTGTACTGGTTGGAAAAGTCAGAGAGTGACGAATACTTGTATGTTGGCGGCTTTGAAGAAGAAGCAGTACCGGTAGCGCGTTATCTTGTCAGCGGCAATGAGGCATACGCAAGAGGTCCTGCGTGGTTTGCAGAAGGCGACAGTAAAATGCTGCAACTGCTGAAAAAAGATTATCTCACAGCAATAGAGTTAAAGATAAAGCCGCCGATGCAAGGCAGTCCAAGCCTTATGAATAACGGCGGTATTAACTTGATGCCTGGCGGTCTAACAGCCGTAGATGACCAGACGCAAGATATGGTTAAGCCTTTGTTCGCGGTTGACCTTGACTTGAAGGACGCGCAGGAAGAAATTATTCGCGTTGAGGATGCTATAAAGAGAGCATACAGTGCTGATTTGTTCTTGATGTTAGATAACCTTGATAATAGCCGCATGACTGCTAGAGAGGTTATGGAGAGAACGCAGGAAAAACTGCAACAGCTAGGCCCGGTGGTTGAGCGATTGCAGGATGAATTCTTAACACTGATTCTTCAACGTGTATATAACATCATCGACAGAAGCGGTGGATTCCCACCGGTACCGGAAGAACTACAAGACATTTTGAGTGAAGAGGATGTAGAAGTGGACTATATTTCACCTTTGGCGCAGGCGCAGAAGATGAGCGGACTTGTGAATATCGAACAGGCGATAGCACAAACCGGACAGATGGCGCAAGTATGGCCAGAAGTTACGAAGAAGATTAACCCGTTGGGTGCTATTACAAAATACTTTGAAATGCTTGGCGTGCCTGCGATGGCATTGCGCAGTGATGAAGAAGTACAAGAAATGCTCAAACAAGAGCAGCAGGAAATGCAACGGCAGCAGGAAATGCAGGAAGGCTTGGCAATGGCACAGGCTGCGGCTCCTGCGGCAGAGGCGGCCAAAAATCTTACTGCGGCGGCGAATGATTCCAATCCGGCTATTACAAGCTGGCTAGGCGTGCCGGGAGGTTGGGAATAATGAGCGAGCAGTTTAAATATAAATCCAATACCGGCGAGGATAGAAAGCAAGCACTGCTGACAGAGTACATGGTAAGAGAGCAGGCAAGAAGGGATAAAGAGGCCCTACTTGACCTGCTGGGGAGTGAAAGCGGACGCTGGTTCTTGATGCGTATGCTTGATGTGACCAAAGTAAACTCTATGTGCTTTACCGGCAACAGCAAGACTTTCTATAACGAAGACCGCCGCGACGTAGGCTTAGGCATTATCAAAAGCATTTTAGCACTTGGGCTGCAAGGCATAGAGCTAAAGCAGCAGGCTGAAATGGAGTATGCAGAATTCCAACTAAAGCTACAAGAGCTGGCAGTGGAATATGTAGATAACAACAAGGAGGAATAGCTAATGGGCGAGAACGGCGAAAACACAGTTGTAAACGGCGAAGGCGCACAGCAGCAACCCGATACCGCAGCGCAACAGCAGCAAACAGAACCGACTACTAATGCAACTAATAATACAAGTGCTTCCGGCACTATTGCAGGGAACGGAAGTAATGGGCAAGGCGCACAACAGCAGCCCGGCACAGTGAATTATGACTTTGCAGGAGTAGAAATGCCGGAAGGCTATGAGCTTAGTGCTGATGAGCAAGGACGCTTTGTAGATGTCATCAAAGGCATGAACCTTAGCAATGACCAGGCAAGAGCGCTTGCGAAGTATGGCACAGAGTATGCAAGCCGTGTAGTGCAAGGCGTAGAACAGCTCCGTGCACAAGAAATTGCTAAATGGGGCGATGAAGCTAAAACGGCACTGGGCGCAGACTTGGGCAAAGTACAGGGCCTTTGTGATACTGCCTGCCGTAAATTGGAGGCAATGTATCCGGGTTTGAATGTGCGTGAAGCACTGGAAATCACCGGCGCAGGCAATCAAATTGCTATCGTGAGAGCATTTGCGAAACTTGGCGAACTGCTTGGCGAGGACCCTGGAATGACTGCACAAAACGGCGCACAAGGCTTAAACGCTGCGCAAGGCATTGCAGCAAACATGTACCCGAAAACCGACTGGAGCAGGTACAAATAATATTTAACTTTTAATTGAAAAACAGGAAGGATGATGAAATTATGGCTACTATTGGTTACTCCCAAACTATGAGTGACTTACGTAAGTATTTAACTCCGCAAGGCGCAATTGACCGCGTTATGGAAGTGCTTAACGAATCTAACCCGATTATGGAAGACATTCGCTGGATGGAAGGCGATTTGCCGATTGGTACTAAAACTACTATTCGTGCCAGCCTGCCTTCTCCGTCTATCCGCCGTATTAACCGCGGTACTTCTCCGACTAAAGGCACTGTAAAGCAGCGCATTGATGTATGCATGCACTTGGAGGACCGCTCCTGCGTGGACGTTGAATTGCTTTCCGGCAAACCAAATCCGCAGGCTTTCCGTATGGCAGAGGACGATGCACATGTAGAAGGCATGGGCCAATACGTCGCACGTCAATTCTTGTACGGCAACTTGGACGAAGACCCGGACACTTTCAATGGCATTGCGGTACGCTACAATACTTTGACCGACGGCGGCAAAGGTACTCCAGGCCACCAGGTGATTTCCGCGGGTACTCCTGGTACTAACACTAATGCTTCTATCTACTTCGTAGATTGGGGCGACCGCCGTGTAATGGGTGTATATCCTAAAGGCACCCAGGCAGGCTTGAAAACTGAGGACTTGGGCGAAAGTGATGTATACGACGAGCACAACAAGCCGTTCCGTGCATTGCAGACCTTGTACTCTTGGAAGTGCGGCCTTGCCGTTCAGAATGTGCGCTCCATTGTGCGCGTGTGCAATATTGATGTCCAAAAGCTTAACTCTTTGACTGACAGTGCACAACGCGAACTGATGAATAAATTCATCTTCGCAAAGAACCGTCTGCAAGACCCGAAAGCGCCGGTTGCGTATGTATCTGACGGCGTATACTCTTGGCTGGAGTGCTATCTGAACAACAAGAACAATGTTCATGTTACCCGCCAGGACTTTATGGACGCGCCGCCTAAACTGTACCTTGCAGGTATTCAGATTAAGAAACTTGACTGCCAAAGCGAAACCGAAGCGGCAGTACAATAACCGGAAGGAGTGAATAACAATGATTTTTGACCAGCAAAATATGTACATGGATAATTCCTTGACCAGCAATGTAATTGCGAACGTTGGCGGCGGTGATGCGGCCGACCCGTTGTTTCTTGTTATCACTGCGCCGACCGCCTTAGCTACTAGCGGCACTATCACTGCGGCGCTGGAAACTTCCGACAGCGAAAGCTTCGGCACTAAAACCGTTGTTGCGACTTATACCCTTGCTGCCAGCAAGAAGGGTGTCTTGGTTGCGGCAAAACTGCCGTATGGCATGAAGGCTTTTTCCAGACTGACTGTTACCGGCGCAAGCGGCGGCAAACTGACTGCTGGCTTGACTGAAACTGTTCCGAACTGGCCGGGCTGATTTAGTACTTTAAGGGGAGGGCGAAAGCTCTTCCCTTTTTTAATAATCAAGGAGGAATAGTTAAAATGCTTAACATTACCGATGTATGTAATATGGCGCTGGCTCATATCGCCAAAGGGCGTATAAGCAATATAGATGAGCAGTCGGAGTTGGCCAGACAGTGCAAACTGTTTTATGAGCCTACCCGCAAAGAGTTATTAAGAAGCTACACTTGGGGATTTGCAAAGCGCGTGAGCAAGCTTGCAGAACTTAGTATCGAATCTCCGTACTGGTCCCACGTTTACGCCTACCCCGAAAAGTGCCTTGCTGTGCGCAAGATATTTGACGCTGACACCGGCGCAATGATAAGGGCAGGCGAACAGCAGCAGGAAGAGTGGGACTTATATATGGCAAGTGACAACGTGCTTGGTATAGGCTGCAATATCCCTGCTGCGTGGCTTGAATATACCTATGATGTTGACGACGTGGAAATGTTTTCAAGTGATTTTTTGAGCGCGTTTACTCATATGCTGGCGTTTAATATCTGCGTACAACTGACCGGCAACAGCGGCTTGCAGCAGGCGCAGTATCAGCTTGCAATGGCGGCATTACAGAAAGCGAAGTATACCACGGCAAGCGAAAAGAAAGAATTGCCGGACTATCCGAGCAAATACTTTGACGGGAGGGCGTAATTATGGCTAGTGGGTTAACACCTTATTATTTACTGCAGCCTGCATTTACCGGCGGCGAAATCAGCGCCGAAGTTGCCAACCGCGTCGATTTAGATAAGTACCAGTTTGCGGTACTGCAAGCCTATAACTGCCTTATCAAGCCGCACGGACCTATTTATCGCAGACCGGGCATGAAGTATATGGCACGAACAAAATATAGCGATAAGGCGTGTATCCTGGTACCGTTCAACGGCGCAGACAGCACCGACTATCTTTTGGAGATTGGCGAGAAATACATAAGAGTGCATAAGAACGGACTTTATATAAACATAGAGGTTATGACACCGTACACGGCAGATATGCTGCAAGATTTGAGATTTGTTCAAAGTGCAGATATTATGTTTATCGCCAGCGGCAAATATCCCGTAAAACAGCTTGCCAGATATTCAGACACTGACTGGCGGTTTGCTGATTTTGAAATTACTGATATGTATTTTGACGAATCAACTACGCTTGAAAATTATAGCGGCATAAGCTATACGTCACCTGGAACTTATCTATTTCAACCGACTGTTACCGGTGAATACCAGATTGATATGTCTGGCGGCGGCGGTGGCGGCGGGGGTGCCGCCAAATACAGGAAGCACAGCGAACATTCAAGTCATCTTGTATATATCCGCGGCGGCAATGGCGGCAACGGGGAGCGTATTATTAAGACTTTGACTTTAAACAAGGAAACGAGCTACACAATATCTGTCGGTGGCGGCGGCGCAGCGGGGATAAATGCAAGCAACTCTGCGCCTAGTGGAAGTAATGGTGCAAGCAGTACAGCGTTTGATATGATAGCAAAAGGCGGTGGCGGCGGCACTGGCGGCAGCAAAGGCGAACCGAATACTCCGGGAACAGACGGAACGAGCTATGGCAATGGGGCTGCCGGAGGGGCAGGCGGATACGGCAAAAGTGTTTTTGGCAGCAGCGAGTCCCAACCAACAGCGGGTGCTAATGGCTGGGTAAAGATTTTATATACCGGCAACAAAGAATTAACACCTTCGGGAACACAAGGTGACATTACTTTAAGGAGCAATAAGAAGATTTTCGCTAGCAGCAAGCCTGGCGCGTATATCAAACTTAAACAAGAGATTGCAAGCAAGACTGTATCTACCAGCAACGGCACTACTGAAAGAGTGCGCGTAGGTGAAAATTGGAAGGTTATCAGTCACGGAACCTGGAGCGGCAGTTTTACCGTAGAAAAAAGCGACGATGGCGAAAGCTGGAAGGAATACAGAAAATATACATCTAAGGGCGATTACAACCCGTCCGAAAGCGGCAGCGTAACAGAACCGGTATTTTTAAGGGCGGTATGTACTATCAGTAGCGGTACTTGTACTGTTGATTTAACAGCAATGGCCTACAATGCGGAAGGCGTTGTAAAGCTTACTGAAATCACCAGCGACAGCACGGCAAAAGCTCATGTTGAAAAAGAGTTAGGCTCAACAGATATGACTACTAACTTTTTATGGGGCGCATGGAGTGAAGAATTCGGATACCCGCAAACACTGTGCTTTTTCCAAGACAGATTATGTTTTGGCGGCACGAAGAAGCAGCCTTATATGGTGTGGATGAGTAGGACAGGTGACTACGGCAATTTCAGTGTAGAGAAAGCCAGCGGCACTGTTACCGACGATAGCGCAGTAGCACTTGCGTTTGTGAGCCGCAAGCAGTTTAAGATTTTACACTTGATAGCAAGCACCGATTTAATCGTCTTGACTGCGGGTAACGAATGGACAGTAAGCGGCAGCGATACTGTAACACCATCTAAAGCCGTTCCCAAAATGCAGACTACACGCGGATGCAGCACTGTTGAGCCGTTGATGATTGGCGGCAGAATCGTGTTTGTACAAGGACGTGGGATATGGCATATAGTTATGAAACAGACAGCTACGGCGGCAATGACTTAACATTGCTGGCAAAGCATATCATAGAGAATGTACAGATTGTCGACAGTGCATATAAGCAGGAACCCGACAGCACTATATACTTTGTAAGAAGTGACGGAACTATGGCTTGCTTATCCTACATCATGGAACAAAAGGTATATGCTTGGTCGACGATAGAAACGCAAGGCAAGATTGAAGCTGTGGCGGCAGTGCAGGAAGGCGACGAAGATATTATTTATCTTGTAGTACAGCGAGAGATAAACGGCGCAATAGTACGCAATATCGAATATCTGGCAAAGAATCCTGCAAAGAGCAATAACCCCGATGATTATATTATGCTTGATAATGCTATTGAGTACAGCACTGCTGAAAAGAGCAGCGGGGCTACGGAAATCGACGTGGCAGAGTTGGTAGGCGAAAAAGTTGCTGTTATCGGCGACGGAAGAGTGTATAGCGAACTGACTGTAAGTCAAGACGGCACTGTGACGCTTCAAGCGGCCGTACAACACGCTTTTATCGGCTTGCCCTATAGAAGTATCGTGGAACTGCCAAACGTCGAAATTAAGACGGGTGACGGCACTATGCAAGGACGCAAAAAGCAGATTAGTAATTGCATCCTGCGCTTAAGTAATTCTCTTGGCGGTATGGTCGGTCCGGATATAAATACTATGGACTTGATGAATTTCGATGAGCAGAACGCAGTGAGTGATATTAAATTATTTACCGGTGACAAGTATATGACTTTGCCTATTGGCGGCTTTAACAACGAAGGCAGAGTGATTATCGTTACGGATGAGCCATATCCTTTTAACTTGCTGGCGGTAGTGCGGGAGGTGTCTTTCGGTGGCTAAGAAGTGGACTGTTGAAATCCTTGATAATAAGTCAAAAGAAAATGTTGTGCCGTTGATTGAAGAACTTATGCAAGATATACGGCCGCATGATAAGGAAGATTTGGAAGCAAGCAGTGACCCGGTATTTGTCCTCATTGGTAGTATCAAGCTTGACGAAGAAACAAGGGTATACCGTGGTGAGGATGGCAAACTGCTTGCGATATTCGGCAAGGGCACTATGGAATGGGGCGCACCAGGGCGCGGCATTTGGATGGTTGGCACGAACGAACTTTACAACGGGTACACAAAGAGCCTGCTTTTCAAGGAGGCTAAAAGAGTGCTGAATGAATGGGTGCGTAAGCATGGACTGCTGCACAATATCGTCTACGAGAAGAACCGCACTAGCATTAACTATTTAAGACACTTGGGGGCGGTATTCTTGGTAGAGCCTAAAATAGGTTGGGACGGTAAAAAGTTTTATCAGTTTTATATTCCATATAGAGGGGAGTGAACGTAATGGGTACACTTGGAATCTTAATGGGGCTGCAAACTGTTATGCAGTTAAGCGGCCAGCATCAGCAGGCCAAACAGCAGGAACAGGCATATAAAGCGCAGGCGCAGGCCGCACAGCAGAACGCGGCTATTATTAGCCGCCAACGTGAGCAGCAAGCAGAAGCATATGCGCAGAAGCAGAGCCAGCTTAACGATAGAATGAGGCTTGCAAGGGGGCAGGCGCTGGCGGCGGCAGGCAGCAGCGGCCTAACTAGCGGCGGCAGTGTCAGCGATATTCTTTCAAGCAGTGAGAACGCTTACAGAAAAGACAGCATGAATCTGTTGCAGAATCAGCGCAATGATGCGTGGAGCACTTATGTAAACGAAGTCAATTACCGCAACCAGGCAAGCGCATATAATGCGGCGGCGAAGAACGCTAAAGCCAGCGGCAAAATGCAGATGTTTAGTACGCTTGTAGGTGCGGCGGCGAACGCTTACTCTAAAGGTATGATTGGTGGCAGCAAGGGAACAACTACGGTAAGCAGTGACGATTGGTACGATGCTAACAGTGATTTCAATCTTCCTGCTAGCAATATGAACGGCTTCAATCTTTACAACCAGGCAAAGAAGAATAACCCGTTCATGGATAATACAGGCTTTACTAAATGGAACTGGTAAGGGAGGTGCAGTATGAAGATTGCAGGTTATCAAGGCAGCGTCAATTTAGGTGCCGGCGGCGGTGCGACTGTCAAGGTATCGAGTGACCTTAACGCTTATGGCAGCGGCGGCAAAGGACTTGCCGCTATTGCCGGTGCCGCCAACAAATGGGCGGTAGCAGTAGAAGCACAGCAAGAGGATGAGGACAAACAGTCTATCCTTAACGCTATGGATATATTTAATAAGAGCCGCTATAACATCATGTACAACGATGAAAGCGGCCTTATGAATACAAAGTTAGAAGGCACTGCCGGTGCAGGCGCAAGCTACACAGAGCAGATAAATAAAGCAAGGCAGGATGTATTAAGCAATACCAAATTGCACAGCCAAAAGAACCAGCTTGCATTAGACCATTTAATGTATCAGAGCGCACAGCAAGGCTTCCAGACTGTCGACCAATACGAGCAGAAGCAAAAAGAAGCAGTCACTGATTTGCGCTATGACAATAATATTCAGAACTCCTGCGAGTTTGTACAGAAGAACTGGAACAACCCGCAGGCGCTGCAAGATGAAATTATTCGTACACAGTTGCTGACAAGTGCTATATATGGCAAGCGTGGCGCAGAGTTTATCGAATCTAAGAGCAGAGCCAACATCGGGCAGGTGGTAGCGAGTGCCGTCGGCGCAAGTATCACCAACGAAGATTATGGCACTATGCGTAACATCATGGATAAATACGGTAGTTATCTGACTGCTAATCAGCGCGCCGCTTTTGAGAAGGTGGCATACGATAAAGAAAGCAGCGCTTTTGAAAGAAATACTGCTAAAGATTTGTATGCTAAATATGGCGACAACGAAGAAGCAGTGCGCAAAGAACTTGAAGGCATGAAAGGATTTTCAGAGGGTGGCAATGAATTTGACAATCTTGTTGCTGCAATAGGCGGGCAGGAAAGCGGCGGCAATTATAACGCCAAGAATGGCCGTACAGGCGCAAGCGGCAAGTATCAGATTATGCCGGATAACTGGCCTAGCTGGAGTCAAGAAGCAGGCTTGCCAGCAGGTGCAGAAATGACACCGGAAAATCAAGAGATTGTAGCACGTTTTAAGTTAAAACAATACTATGATAAATACGGTGCACGTGGCGCGGCTATTGCATGGTACGGCGGCGAAGGCGCGTTAAAATATAGCGCGGAAGCTATGAATCGCAAGCAAGGCAACGGCGACGAACCCAGCATTAACGAATATGCAGACAGCGTATTGGCAAGAATGGGTACAGGGCATAGCACCCACAACATGAGCCAGGATGAGCAAGACCGCATTATGAAGCAGTACCGCACTATCAAGGCAGACCATGACAGAATAGAAACTTATAAGAAAAACAAACTTTTTGAAGGAATAAAGAATGAGATATTTGCTATGTTTAATAACGGTACAAGCTACAGTGAAGCTATGACGTGGGCTACTAGTCAAGCAGGCAGTGACCCCGACAAGTATGTAACATACAGAAATGCAGTGACGGCGATATATGGACCGCAAGGCAGAAGCGGTAGCGGTGGAAGCAGTAACGGAAAACTTGATGACGATGCAATAGGCGTACTGGAAGATATGCTGCAAGAAGGCAAGTTTTCTAGCATTGACCAATTCTTGGCATACGCTGCTAACAAAGGTGCATCATCTGCGCAGCGTGGGAAGTTAGAAAAAATATACAAAGATTGGTATAGCGGTACAGGCGAATTTGCTTTTGATATGGAAGGCCTTGTGCAACAAGTCGCAGGTAAAAATGCTGATGCACTGTACAAGAAGAAAATCCAAAACTACGGGCGGCAATGGGTACGCGCTTATCGCGTAAAAAATCACGGCATGAATCCGGGTGAAACGGAGTTGTTGGAAGCCTTGCAAAACTGCGTAACTACTAAGGTTTACGGCAGCTATGTTACCGAAAAACATTCATTCTGGTTTGACAGTACAGAAGATATAAAAGCAAGTGACGCAGATTTGATTGCACGTGGTATCGCAAGCGTAAACAAAACCGGTGATGATTGGTACGATGTTAAATGGCTGGATGGCACATCGGGCAAAATAAACGGCGCATATCTTGCAAAGTTACTGAAAGGAGATTACTAAATGGCTAATGAACCTTTAGACGAATTCGACCGCAGATTAAAAGCAAAAAAGGAATATGCTAATTATGGCTTTATTGCTGATATTGACAGCGGCTTGTCACCTGCTGAAACTCTAGGCTATTATGACCTGCAAAAAATGAGCGACGATGAGTACAATAAGTTTTCGCAGGCAGTAAAGAGCAATAGCTCACCGACGATTGATACTAGCAGCATTATCAACGATGATAAACCAGGCATAGGCACTGCCGTAATGAACGGCCTTAAAGGTTCGGTGCGTGGCTTATTCGGTGCGGCTAAAGCGGCCGTTGACGCTAATATTGAAGCTCATAAGGGTGACAAGAATGTTGTTAAAGAGTATGACCAATCAGAGAACATCAGCAAGGCTTTAGGCTATGTTACGGACGAGATTTTGAAGCGTGAAGAAGTTAAGGCTGATACGGCAGCCGGGCAACTTGGTTATGATTTGGCTGAAAACGGTATTCAGCTTTTAGCGCAACTTGCACTGACTAAAGGTGTAGGCGCTGCCGGTGCAACTGCAAAAACTGTACACGCTATCAGTATGCTTTACAACGGCGCAAACATCAGCGGCGAACAATACCTGCGACTGCGAAAAGAGGGCGTAAACGCAAGCAGAGCAGCAGAGGCAGGCTTGATGAACGCAATCCCGCAGGCAGTATTAGAAGAACTGCCGCTTGGCAGACTGCTTAAAAAGATGCCTGCCGGTAGCGGACTGAAGGCTAAGATATGGGAAGTTGCTAAACGTGGCCTTGAAGAAGGCGTTACCGAAGCATTGCAGGAATTCCCGGAGCAGGCTACAGACTTATGGGCAAAGAACCCCGGCGCAAGCACTGCCAAACTTGCGGAGAAATGGGGCGAGAACTGGCAGCAGAACTTGAAGGAAGCTGGATATAGCGGCCTTATCGGTGCTATCCTTGGCGGTACTGCAAGTGGTGCAAAGGTTGCAGTTGACAGCGTTGTTGAGCATGTCGCTTTGAAAGCCAACGAAGAGCGCAAGGCAAAGCTAGTAGCAGATGCTGAACGAATCAAAGAAACAGGCATTAACCCGGAACGTGCGGCGGCTACAATCGAAGCGAACAATCCAAACTTTGAGGACGATACTGTTACTGTATCGGCGCAGGACCTGGAAGGCTACAAACAGACCAGCAGTAACAACAAACTTTTTGAGGAATTAGGAATTACCGAAGAAGAAGTCGGAGCGGCTGCGGAGCTTGGACAGGATATAGACATTAGCCGCGGCAAGTTTACGGCGGCTATGGCTAAAGACAATGCGCTGTTTGAAGCTACGAAAGACAATATGTATTTTGACAGCAACGGCGAATTGTCGGACGGCGGCGCAAAGACACGTAAAGAACTGCGAGAAGGTTATAACTTAACTAGGCAGGCAAGTACGGAGCTTGACGCAGAACTTGACGCTATTGTTGACAGTGCTACTAAAGCAGGTATGAATAAATCTCATGCCGGCAATTTGCGCTTAGTGCTGGAGAGCCGCGCGCTTATTGCAGACCCCGAAAATCCTGCTGCATGGCTGCAAAAGAATAAGCTGCGCTTTGAAGATGGCGGCAAAGCTAAACAAAAGAATGGCTGGTTTAGCAAGGGAGGAGTGCTTAAAAAAGAGCAATTCTATACTACTAATATTACCGGAAATGAGATGGGACACTATTCAGATTTGAAGAGCTTGCAGAAAAAGGCTTTTGCATGGTATAGGGACAACTTGCAAGGCACGAGCGTTCATAATGGTGTATTGGGTGATATTAGAATAGATAAAGGGTATCAAGAAAATAATATTAAATTTGGCGCAAGTGGCAGAAAGAAAATGGAACACACTTCCGCTAAAAAAGAAAAACTTTTTGCATTGCGCTATTTACGTGAAATTATGGAGAATGGTAATTTCGTTACAGAATCTGCGCCGCAAAAAGAAAAACATTCAGACGAGAATTTTTATTATATTCATTCTGCACTGAATGTTAATGGTGAAAAACGTTATGTAGTTGTTACAGTAAGAGAACATAATGATAAATCATTATCATATTATAATCATAATGTTTTTAACGAAAGTGAGTATAAAAAAATAGAGGACGCGTTCAAGCCCTCGGGTTCCGAGCAATTCAAGGCTCAGCCCAGTATCTCAAACAAAACGTCCTCTTTTGCTGATAGTGTATCACAAAAAGCAGATAATTACAAGCAACAAAAAATTGTCAATGGTACACTGAAAGATAAAGGCATGTTTTCCCCAGCGGAAGATGGTTCTTATATTATTACACTTTTCAAAGGTGCAGACGCAAGCACAGTTATCCATGAAACAGGACACTACTTTGCAGAAACTATGATTAACGAAGCACTTGCAGACCCCAGCAACGCAAGACTAAATGCTGATGCAAAAAAACTCATGGAGTATGCAGGCGTTGACGCTGACACGTGGGCAAGCGGTGACGTTGAAGCAAAGAGAGCCGGGCATGAAAAGCTGGCAGAAGCATTTGAAACCTACATCATGGAAGGCAAAGCACCTAGTGTTGGCCTGCGTGGAGCGTTCCAGAGATTCGCTAATTGGTTATCAGCTATTTATAGTAAGATAGCAAGAAGCGAAAATGCGGCAGAATTGACACCGGAAGTACGGCAGGTATTCGACAGAATGTTGGCGTGCCGTGAAGAAATTGAAGTTATGTCGCGCATGGAAGGTATGTTTGGTGGCTTGCCGGAGAATATAACATCCAAGTTATCAGACCAAAATAAAAAAGCCTTGCAAGATAAAATCTTGAAGGCTAAAGACAAGGCCGTGGATATTCTGACAAGACGTGCAATGGCTGATTTCAGCGCAAAACGCAGAGCTGAAAAGGCTGCTTTCATCGAAGAAATACGGCCGCAGATTGAGCAGGCAGTAGCGCAAGAACTTGTCAATCGTGCAAGAGTGCAAGTCGGGCAGGAATTTGGGCAAGAATCAAAACTTGCTAATCCCGCGATTATTGCGAGAAAATACAGGCACGTTTTAGGAAACGTACTGCCAAACTATAATGATATGCTGAACGATACCAACGCCAGCATTGACGATATACTTAATCCGATAGTTGAGTATCTTCAAGCAGAAGTCGACACATACGGCACACTTTCTAAAGAGCGTGTTGCAAACGCCGAAGATATGTTGATTGCTATGTTCAGCAAGTCAAGACAGAAAACTGTTACCAATCCTACATTCGTTGTTGATGAACACGGCATGGCTCATGCTAACTTCAAGCAAAAAATCAACGAATGGGAAACAATCGAAGCTAATCCGCGTAGGCTTGCAAGAAAATATATTTATGGCAATGAACGTATAAACTATAACGAACTGTTAAAAGATACAAACGGAGCCATTGATGATATTTTAAATCCTATTGCTGACAGAATAGAAAGCGAGCTTGCGGAATATCAAGATACAGTCAAGAGTGAGCGTGCGTTTTTCATCAATGGTAAGTGGGGCTACTTTGCCGCAACCAATAGAACGGAAGGCAAGTATGCAAACGATTTTGCAGGCATACCGGACCAGAGTGCAGTCTTGGTTGACTTCGGCGAGATAGGCAAAGACGGAAAACGTCATTGGACTAAGCGAGCTTTAGAGCAAGCGGATATTGAAGGCCTTGTATTCCATGAAGCAGGCGACAGTATTCGTAATGTCAACTGGGTGTCAAGATACGTTCACGATTACGGCGGCAACATAAGCGACTTGACCAGCAAAAAAGGACGCAGGAAAATTGCCGAAAAGATTGCAAGAGGCGAAGACATAGCGGACTACTACGATTTGCGCAGCACCGGTTTAGATTATGGCGATGCCGAAATTAAGGCAGACTTTAAACATGTTGTCGATGAGCTGGACAGACTGCAAGCGTTGAAGCATAGACTTGAAACAGACCCCGAAGGCGTCGACCTGGTAAAAGAAAGTAAGCGCAACCAATTATCGCAGGAGCAAAAAGAACTCTTTGACCAGATAGCAGAGGAAAACGGCTATGCCAGCGGCTATGAAATGGCAAGAGAGATTGTCGAAGGTTATACCGTCAATGAGAATGAGGGTAGCGACGTGCAGGATAACTGGGCGAGAAACTACATTCGCAACGGCGGTGACAAAGCAAAGCTCAAAAGCGAAGAAGGCTTGAAAGAGATTGCTGAAACTTTGGTAGAGGGTGAGCAGCTTACAGAGCTTAACGAGCTTAAAGCCTTGAAGCACGAGCTTGAAACTAATCCGGATAAAGTCGACCTTGTGGAGATGAGCAAAAAGCGTGCCTTGTCTAACGAGCAGAGAGAACTGTTTGACTGGGTGGCTGACAGTTTGGGCTATGACAGTGGCGATGCTATGGCGCAGGATATTTTGACTTCACCGAGCGAAAGAGCTATGGTACGTCAAGAGATTGACAAGGCTGTGAACCGCAGATTCCCCGACTTCATGCAGGAGCGTGAGCAGGCAAGAGAAGCGGCAAGGGAAGCACTCTATAATGACGAGAGCGGCGAAGTGGTGGCACTTGAACAACAGCTTATTGATGAGGCACTCAACGAAATAAGCGACAAGGATATTAAGCAAAAAGAGCGTGAGAATATTGCTAAAGTGCGGAAGCAGAACGCAGACAATTTTGCTAAACGCTATATTCAGACTTTGCCAGCAGGCGAAGTTATGAAGCCGAGAAGATTTGCTATGGCAGAACGCAGAGCGGCGGCTAATGCAAACAAGGCTGCTAAAGCCGGACTTTTGGAAGAAGCGGCTATGTATAAGCAGCAGCAGATGATTAATCACGCTTTGTATCGTGAAGCAGTCAAGGCCAAACATCAGATTGAAAGCGCAAGAAAGTACGTCAAAAAGCAGATGCACAGCAAGAAAGAAGTGTGGGGAACAGAGCAGCACTTCTTCCAGATGTGCGCATTGCTGGAGCGTATGGGCTATCACCGCAAGGACTTTAACACCAACGGCAGAGAAGTGCAGCCGCTTAGCGATTACATTGCAGAGATGCAGGCAAAGTACGGTGACGAAATTATTTCTATGCCGGAGTTTGTTTTGAACCCGAATAATGATTTGACCAATGCACCGCAGCTTAGCCTTGCGAACTATATGGACGTTATCGACGCACTGAAAAACATTCGTGCTATTGCAAAGCAGGATACGCAGATGAACAAAATCGCCGCCGGTGAAGCCTTTGAACAGGTTAAGGCTGACACGATAGCGCACCTGCAAGAATTGCCGGTAGAGTATGAGGCGGAGATTGGCAGCGACAGCAAAAAGAGCCTGCGTAAGCGAATTGTCGAATGGTCTAAAAACTTCATGGCTACGCTGCGTAATGCTGATAACTTCTTCTTGATGATGGATAATTGGACAGAAGGTTATTTTACTAGGGAATTTTACAACAAAATCAACCATTGCGCAGATATGGAAAGCACGATGCTTGAAGGTTATCAGAAGGAGCTTACAGATGCTTTGCAGAAATGGGAGCCAGACAAAGAAACCGGCATTGCGCACAATAAAAGAATTTACTACAAAGAACTTGGCGGCAGCGCAGATAAGCATGCTTTGATTGCTATGCTGTGCAACCTGGGCAGTGATAGTAATGCTGCAAGGCTGTGTTCGCAAAAACCGGTAGGCGTAAAGAATTCTGATATATGGGTGGAAGAATCGGAGCTTATAGGCAAAGAAGAAGCAATGCTGCAAACCAAACAAAACCTTATAGAGTTTTTGTGCAAGCATCTGACTAAAGCAGATATTGCCTATGCCCAGGCGCGTATCAATGCAGCAAGTAAATTCTGGCCTATGCTGGCAGAAGTCAACCGCAGAACAAAAGGCTTTGAGCCGCCGAAGATTGAAGCGTCGCCGCTGGTGATGAAGCTTGCAAGCGGTGAAAGCGTGGTATTTGAAGGTGGTTACTTCCCGTTGGAGCGTGATACACGTACCGGCAGTATGCCCGGTAAATTCGACAGAATCGACAGTACCGAAGAAGGCAGCAGACCGCCGCAGCGGACTTTGGCTACTAATACCGGTTCCAGCAAGGCGCGTACTGGCGGCAAGTATCCCGTCGACTTATCGCGCGGCAGTGAGGTTACGGCGGTGAAAAGCACTATTCATGATATTTGTTATCGTGAAACAATGCTTGATTTCAGAAAGATACTGAACGATGAGGATATTTACCGCAACATGGTTGAGCGTTTAGGCGATACCAACGTAAGACTTTTGAGAGAGTTTTTGCAGGCTTGCGCTAATCTGTACGGCAATAAAACAGCATATATGGCAGAGAATCTGTTTACGAAAGCCGCCAACGCTTTATGTAATATCGCAACAAATACGGCTATTATGCTTAACTTCAAAACGGCAATGCAGAACTTTTCTAACATCCTGCTATATGGTAATAGTGTAGAAGGCTTTACTCATGCCGACGCTTTCAGAGCCTTGTACCGTGGCTTTACAGGTGAAGGCAGGGCAGAAGTAGATGCGATTTGTGCAAAAAGCGCGTTTATGCGTGAACGCATGGAAGTACCAGACGTTACATTGAGAGATATTCAGAATCGTTCCGACCTTAACTCAATTGAGAAAAAGACGCTGAAATATGGTGCAATGCTGTTAGGCTACACTGATATGATGACTGCAAAGCCGGTATTTGCAGAAGCATACATGAAGAAAATCAACGAAGGCAAGACGGAGCAGGAAGCACTAGACTTTGCGAACGCTGTTATTCGGCGCACGTTAGGCAGCAGCCGAATTCATGATGTATCAAGTCTGCAACGTGGCAGCGGCTTATTCAGACTGTTTACGATGTTCCAGGGATTTTTCAACACACAGTTTAACCAATGGGACAGAGAAGCACATATCGCCAAAAGGTTATGGAATAGCGGCGAGAAAAAAGAAATGGCTGAACGGCTGATTGCTTTCGTTACCGCTAAATGGTTAGGCGTATGCTTGCTGAACGTAGCTATTGCAGAGCTTTCTTTGACCGCGCCTTTTGAGAAAGACAAAAAAGACGATTGGAATAATCTTGCAAAAGAGCTTATCAACTACCCGTTGTCTATGGGCGGTCCCGTCGGGCAAGCGGCGAACGTTGGTGTACAGAACTTGCTAGGTATGAGGAACTACGGCTACAGACTGACTGCGGCGCAAGGCTTGATTGGCAGAGGCTTTACTGTTGCAAGACGCTTGAACGACGTTGCGGAAGGCAAGAAAGAACCCGGCGAGTTAATAGAACAAGCAGCATATGTCGGCGGCGCATATCTTGGTATTCCCAGTGGTATCTTTAATATCATATTCAACGGCATAGATATTGCTGCTGATGATATGGACTTTGAGCTGCAAGACATTTACAAACGCAGGCCAAAAAGCGAACGCAAAAAAGATTGACAAAAATTTCACAAAGTAGCATAGATACGAACCTTTGAAAATGAATGTATAATTAGTTAAAGTGATTTTATTAAAAGTAGATATATTTTTATATATCTACTTTTTCTTTTGGCAAAATAATAAAAGGAGGGGAGCTATCATGATTGCTCATGTAGATAACAGAATCACATATAACGGCAATGGAAATGCAACAGAGTTTGCGTATCAGTTTAAAATTTTAGACCGAACAGACATTAAAGTTATGCTGACAGACGCAGACGGCAAAGAAAAACTGCTGACTAAAGATTATTATGTTGATGTTGAAAAAAGCGTTGTACGTTATCCAGGTTACGCAGTTGGCGCTGAAGTGCCGGAGAGCGAAAGACCGGCGGTATTGCCGACGGGCTGGAAACTGACGATTTACAGGGAAGTGCCGGTGACGCAGGAAACAGACTTGCCCGACCAATATCCTTTTAACCAGGTTGAGGCTATTGGTGACAAATTGACGATGATTGCGCAACAGCTTACCGATACTACCGGCAGAAGTTTGAAAATCGGTGTAAGCAAAAGTACTGATATTGATACTGTAATCCCGTGGGAGAACGGCAAGAGCTTTAGAATTAGCGACGACGGAAAAACTCTTGAATTGTCGGAAGACCCGGCAAAGGTTTTGCCATTGGCGCAAGGTGTTTACGCGCAGACTCAAGCACAAGCACAGAGTGCCGCTGCAAGCGCAACTGCGGCAGCAAAGAGTGAAGATAGTGCATTCAAATCAGCAGGCGTAGCAGGTAACAGCGCACAGTACGCGAGCTTATCTGCTGCAAGCGCTTCTGAAAATGCGGAGCTGACGAGTGGTTATAAGCAGGAGGCATTAACCGCCAAGGCTGACGCTGCGGCATCTGCAACCAACGCGAAGGCAAGCGAAGCCAATGCAAAAACTAGCGAAAACAACGCAGAAGCCAGCAAGGAAGCAGCTCAATCTGCTGCTACTGCTGCTAGTAACTTTGCGTCTGCTGCAAGAAATAGTGCAGGTGAAGCAAAAACTTACAAGGACAATGCAAAAACCTACATGGACAATGCAGAACTCTACATGAACAACGCTAAGAATTATAGTGAAAATGTTAATGTATTTGTACCTAGTGTGTCCTCTGCTGGTGTGTTAAGCTGGACGAATAAAGCTGGTTTACCTAATCCTGCTAGTGTAAACATTAAAGGTGTAAAAGGTGACGCAGGCACTGCTGCTACTATCACGATTGGTAGCGTGACCACAGGTGAACCTGGCACTAACGCAAGTGTTACCAATAGTGGTACTTCTACTAACGCTATCTTGAACTTTACGATTCCAAGAGGTAATCCGGGTTCTGGCGGTGGCACTTCTGTTGAGGTGGATGCTGCATTAAGTGATACAAGTCTTAACCCTGTACAGAATAAGGTTATATACAGTGCCTTAGAGGACAAAATGAATACCGCAGATATTCTCTCTGGTTTTGCTTTATTGGGTGGAGCTACTAATATAAGGTGGCGTGAAGGTACACAATTTGTTGGTTCAATCAACGCTGTGAATTACAGTGGCACGGCTCGTGCAGCAACCCATGATGGTGATGGCAATGTAATCACATCCACTTACGCTAAGAAAACTGATATTAGTGGTGTGGTTAAATCTGTCAATGGCACAGCACCCGATGAGAGTGGCAATGTAACTATTACGGCTACTGGTGGTGTAAGTACATCCTCTGCAAATACATGGACGGCAGTGCAGGAATTTTATAATACAAAGACCTTCCGCACCTGCCATACCGGCTATTTTGTAGAAGGTACTAGCGATACACCGGTAACTGATACAATGTGGTATACAACAAATGGTGATTTTACTCTTAATCTCTCTAATTTTGCTATGTTGCTTGGTACGTATGAATCTATTGTATTCTCTGCATACTTTACTGCTGATGCTGACCATGCTCTGACTATCAGTGGTGCAGGTACTATGACATACATAGGTAGTGCAAGCGATATTGCTATTTCCGGCTCTGGTACGCTTCTGACTGTCTGGATGATAAAGAACCCTAATGGTGTTGTAAGTATTGTACAGGCTCATAAGTTAGGAAGTGGTACATAATGAGAAGATTGTTCTTTGGTGAAGTAAAGGTTGAAGATGGTAGCAAGAATTGGAGTTATAGTGAAGCAAATAATAAAACAATAGCTTTTACTGTTCCACCGGGGATTAAAAGAATCAAAGTGTTTGCAGAGGTTGATTATGCTGAGGATGAGCCAGAAGTTTCCTATTATGCTGTTATTAAAAATACAACAAGCAATAATAAATGGGGTGAAGGCTACTCAGATGCGGATGATGGTGGTGTCAACGTAGACCATGAAAATATTGATTCCATTGTAGGTGTAACACCAAATAAAACCTATACATTACATTTTAACTGTGTGCAAACATCTGGCGTTACTTTCTCGTGGGGCAAAGCAATAAATGTGATGACACCCACAGTTGAAGATTATTAAGCAAAGGAGAAACAAAATGCAAACAAAATATAAACACAAAGACCAAACCTACTCTAGCATTTACCCACTTTCAGAAGCCTTAGGCAAAGAGGGTATTTTCATCCCACTATCAATCAGCGATGAATCCTTAGCAGAATTAGGCGTAATCATCACGCATGAGGAAGAACCCTTAGAAGTAATTAAGCAACGCAAGATTGCGGAGCTTAAATATCAGCGTGATAAAGCAGAGGTTACTCCCATTGAATACAATGGACATAGTTATGACTTTGATAGTAAAGCCCGTGACAGAATCAGCGCTGCAATTATTGCGCTGGAACTGCAAGGCGAGGGAGCTACAATAGAGTGGACCACGGCAGATAATGCCGATACGCCAGTAACTGCTAACGATTTAAAGATGATTATTGCTGCCGTGGCGGTGCGCTCAAACAAACTGCATACTGCGTATCGTGTAACAAAAGAAAAAGTTGAGGCAGCAACTACGGCAGCAGATGTAGAAGCCGTGATACTTAAAGTTTAATTATAGGGGTGTAGCAGATGATAGAACAATCTTTAGATGCGGCGTTGAACTCCGTGATTAACGTTGTGTTCGGTGGCGTAATAACGCTGCTAATTACCATGTACCGCCAAAAGAAAAAAGAAAATGACGCGCTGAAAGCGGGGCTGCAAGCGTTGCTCCGTGACAGAATAATCCAGGCATATAATCACTACGTTCAGGATAAAGGCTGGATACCAATCTATGCCAAGGAAAGCATCGACGCTTGCTACAAAAGTTATGAGGCGCTGGGCGACAATGGCGTGATTGACAGTCTGATGGAGCATTTAAATGAACTGCCTAACTATGATTTAAAAGAACATGATGAAAAATGTAAGGAGTGTAAGTGTCATGCGTAAAATAATTAATATGTTAAAGAAGAACGACAACGCTTACAGCGTAGGCAGAATCTGCGCTGTGATTGGCTTTGTTGTTTGGGTATTGGTTACACTATGGCTTGCTTTTTTTGCCAAGACCTGGAGCGGCTACGAGAGTTGTACGCTTGGTATGGTTACACTGCTGCTTGTACAGTTAGGCAATAAGGCTATTGAAACAAGAATGTTTAAGGTGAAAAGTGAGGAGCGGAACGATGAGCGATTGGAATAAAGCATTAGCGACAGAGATTGCAAAAGGATTGATTAATACAGGAATTGAAGGTGGCTATGACAGCGTGGCGAAGTCTACGGCTTATGCTTATCCGTCAATCGGCGTGTCACAATGGGAAGGCAACAGAGCCGATGAGCTTTTGAGAGCTATTCCCGGCGGCGCAGAATATGCAGGCCGCACTTACATTGATATTAAAGCAAGCGGCGAACTGCCGATGCTGAAAGAGCTTTTGAGAAGTGAAGCAGGACAGCAGGCACAGTTGGAACAACTTTCTCGTGACTGTTTGCAATACATTGAAGTCTTGCAGCAAGTGCCGACGCTTGACGATACTAGATGTATCATCTACGCTGGTATGTGGTGTCCTACATCAACCTACGTCGTAAAGCGGTTTTTAGAGAATCGTTTTGAGCGCGTTAACCTGCGCAGCCTTGAAGCGTTGAACAAGCTGTTCAAAAATTATTACTGGATAGCTGCCGACGTTGGCGAGATGTATAGAGTTGGTTATGCCAACAGAGCAGACAATACATATCAGTATGTTGCTGGTATTGACTTAACTACGCCGTATGGCGTACCTGCTTATGGCTATGCTGGCAATGGAAGATAAGGAGGTGAAATCATGGAAGAATTAAAAGCTTTTGTTGCTGACAAGAAATTTTTAGTAGGCCTTGTTTTAGGCTTTGCTCTTGGCGCGCTGCACCATTATTTCGGATTATAACAAACTACCAGGCACATAATAACAATCTTCTACAAGAAGGCACAAATTGCACAAAAATACTTCGCCTATGATTGCTTTGAAATTAGCACCGCTTACGATTTATCCTGCGGCGAGCTAAAGCCGCTTGTAGGCGAAGTTTGTGCGTCTGACGCGATTTATAATGTTTTGCAAATACAAGTATTTATATGAGGTAATAATGAAAGATGAAACAAGACGTAAGATTGATAAAGCTGTTAAGATTAGTCTTATTGTTGCTGGTCTTTTGCTTATCTGTAATGACGTGTACTGGCGTTGGCACGGCGGAAGCGGCACCCAAGCAAATAACGCTGTCAATCGAACAGTG
>ERZ1027237.346-NODE-346-length-24350-cov-9.059354_pt1 | contig 24350 bp, 17 predicted proteins | sample MGYA00519264_ERZ1027237 | MGnify/ENA primary metagenome ERZ1027237 (study PRJEB26926, sample SAMN06164640) | human gut metagenome | biome: ENVO:00009003; feature: ENVO:2100002; material: ENVO:00002003 | host: Homo sapiens | place: USA | collected 2012 ...
AGTAGATAGGATATCATCATCAAAGTTAGTGTCGTATGTTTGTACTGTGCTTTTTATAAAGCTCATGATATCCCTAAGTCCTGTCCTTATCTCTTCGAACTCTATAATTCCAGCACCATCTACATAGCTATCCGACAATACTTTATCTATGATTTCTTTTCTGCGATCAATCTCATCAATATGTTTTCCTATAAGTCTTGAAAGTGCATTAGCCCTTTTTATAAGATCTCTCTTTGCTCTCTCGTCATTCTTTCCCACCACATGTGCAAGCTCCAAGCCATATATAAGCGCATCAAATCTCAAAGCACTCGGCTCATCACCATCTGCCATAATATAAGGCGATACTTCTTCCTTTACGACATTGACATCAGGGAACGTTATACTCTGGTAGTTTACTTCATCCGAGTATTTATCCAGATATCTCAGATGCTGCTTTACTATAAAATTATCCCTGTTATCCCTCGACAATCTCTGCACTTCACTGCTCATGTCAGATATCAGTTTTTCCAAGAAGAAATTCACCCTGTCGTCCCTATCAGTAAGTGACTGCAGCTTATACGCTATCTCAAATCTTCTCTGGAATATCGCACCCTGTATAGGCATCACATTTACAGCCTCTTTGCCCTTTTTCTTTACCCTGAAGAACTCAAAGTTACTACAGAAATCAAATATATAGAACAATTTTTTATCTTTGCCGTCCAGCAGTCCTTCGCAAAGTCTGGTTCCCCTTCCTATCATCTGCCAGAATTTTGCCTTACTCATTACCTTCTTGAAAAATACCAGATTGAGTATCTCTGGAACATCTATTCCCGTATCAAGCATGTCAACTGATATGGCTATCTGCGGCAGTTTCTTAGGATCCGAAAAATCATCTATTGCTTTCTGCGCAAATTTTGTCTGATTATCTATAACTTCCGCGTACCCAACAAGATGCGGATATTCCTCATTGAAAACCTCAAATATCTTCTCTGCGTGAGTATGATTCTTTGCAAATATTATTGTTTTTCCTATCTTCTGCCCGTAATCTATCTTGATTCCCTTATCCATAAATACACGTAAGACTTTTCTTATTGTATCCTTGTTGAATAACCAGGAATTAAGCGCAGCGGACTCTATCTTATCCGGTACATCCCCAGACTCTGTCACAAATGTTTTCTCATACTCTTCCTTATCTGCGTCCGAAAGTTCTTCATATACAATTCCCTCATCAAGGAACTTTACCTTGCTCTCAATTGTCATATAATCAACAAGATATTCATCCTCAACAGCCTGTGCAAGATCATAGCCATATGTAGGAACTCCATTTGCAAGTTCAAATACATCATAAGTATTCTTGTCCACTTCATCCTTCGGTGTCGCCGTAAGTCCCACAAGCGGTGCATCAAAATAAGTGAATATATCTTTATACTTGTTATATATTGACCTGTGCGCCTCATCACATATGATAAGATCAAAATGTCCACAGGTAAATATTCTTCCATCCTTGTCACTCGCACTGTCAACGCATCCGATCATGGTCTGGTATGTGGAAAATACACATCTTGCATTATAATTATTCTTCTCCTCCACCAGATTCGTGCAGGACAAATCAGGTAGCATATTCACAAAACTACGCTTAGCCTGCGTGACAAGTGAATTTCTATCTGCCAGAAATAGAATATTCTTCACCCATCCGGCATTTATCAGTATCTTACAAAGTGCTATCACCGTTCGTGTCTTACCAGAACCTGTAGCCATGACAAGTAATGCTTTTCTTCTGTTCTTCTGATCAAATGCATCGCACACGGCTTTTATTGCCGCTTCCTGGTAATAACGTCCGGCAATTGCCTTATCCACTGTTACATTTCTGAGACTTGTCCTCATGGACCTCAGATTAAACCACTTCTCCAGATCCCTCTTGGAGTAAATGCACGAACACTTTCTCTCTGGATATTGTCCATCAATAATATGTGTCTCAAACCCATTTGTAAGGAAGATAACAGGTCTTCTGCCATACTTTCTCTCAATGCTGTCAGCATACTCCTTCGCCTGATATCTGCCTGCCTCAACTCCGACACATGTCTTCTTCGCCTCTATAATAGCAAGTGGTCTCTGTGTATCATCATAAAGCACATAGTCCACCCGTCCATTTCCTGACCTGCTAGGAACACCATCAACTTCAACTTCATCGATCCAGTCTGATCCCTGTACCCATCCTGCGTCCTCAAGCATAGCATCTATATAGAGTTTCCTTGTCTCGAACTCAGATATATCAAGCGGATGCTGCTTATAACGCTTCCTCTGTACCTGACTGCGTGCAGATAACTTCTCCTTGAGATCTGCATTTTCCTCAGCCAATGTCTTTAGATCTATCTTATGTCTTTCAATCTCTTCCTGATTCTGACGAATCAACTCTTCCTGTTCTTTGAGCTGGCTCTTTGCATTCTCAGCATTCTCCCTAGATTTCTTGGCATTTTCACGTCTGTTCAATATGGCATTTCTATCAAATTCTCTCTGCTCATATCCCCGTACATAACAACATGAAATAAAGTCCATAAATATATGCAGATTTTCCAGGCAAAGCATAGCCTCGTCAAATCCCTGGCGCCTGTTATTGTGAGCCACACTGTTGCCTTTTCTTCGTATATAATCCAATCGTCTCCACAGGTCATTTCCCACATAATCTCTGAAGTCCTCTGAATTCAATAAACTGTGAAGATTATCCTGATACGGCGTTTCAAGTGAAGTCTCAACTGAATAAATCCATTTTATTGCAAACTCCATAGCCCTGCGGCAATTGAGTATACACATATCAGGATCTATAAGAATTATTCTCTCAGCCGATATTGCAACCCCAGCAAATGCGGCAAATCTTGGTTCATCCCTTAAGAAGTCGAAATTATTCATGTCTTTCTACCTCCTCCCCTTTGTCTTGTCGGTATATTATAAACACATTATATAGGTAAGTAATCAATTGTTCCAGTAGTTTGATGAGCGAGAGCAATTTTGATTTGTCGACTTGACAAACAAATTTAACATACTCATTAACCATATCAGTTGGTGGACAAATTATCGGGAAATCTTCAATATGTTCCTTATTCAATTGTCTCTTATCAATTCCACCTACACAAACACCTCTAATCAAATCAACGTACTCTGGTGAAACAAGTATCCTTAACACAAACATATTGCTTACCCCAGGCTTTAATCTAATGAAATATACATGTCCATTCACATTAGCCATATCATCTTCACCCAAATATAGTGCCGCTCTCCCAAGAGAACTATTCTCTGTATTTATTCGTCCAGTCTTTGTCATAAGGATATCACCATGCTTTAAGCTACTTCTCTTCATATTTGCATGAGTTTTTGCATCAATATAAGCAATATCTTCCATTTCCAAGCGATTCTTCCAAACATTCTGACTTCTGAAAAATGCAATACCTTCTTTGACATAATTCTCAGATCCACCTTTAGGTGTATTACCACTATTTATCTGAACCGATAAATCCTTCAATTTCTTAACGGGCCATTTTTTAGGATTAGCAACAGCATCCCCAAACATCTCTACAAATCGGAATTTGGAGGGGAATAACATGAATAGATTTGGTGTAAAGCTAATTCTTTCAATCGTTTCTTTTTTGGCAGTCAATATCTGGCTTATAGGTAAGGGTGTAGCAAAGGGCGCTGCTGACTTTTTCATATCTGCAACGGTTGAGGAAACAATACTATTTATCATTTTACAGCTATTAGTTGTACTGATATATTTTATATATCCTCTTACGGTAAAAAAATATAAAATCATTTACTGGTCTGTATCTGAAGCCTTAGTCATTATTACAGTTCTCTTTTGGGGAATATTTATTGTCGGTCCGATTTGGTTAAAATAAGCAAATTTTGATTTGTCGACTTGCTCACTAAATAATGAGTATTTTAATTGAAGTTCTATAGGTGGTACAATTGTAGGCAATCCCCTTAATTGACTCATATTTATACTTGCTATACCTGTCGTTTGTTTTGCTGCTCTTAAAAAATAGGTCTTTGCTTGTGAACTCTGTAAATATGCAGCAAAATATCGTGGCAATATTTGCGTTTCATCTAATCGTACTCTAAATATATGATTCTGATGGATACAATCTTTCGGTGGCAAAGATATAATAGCTCCTCTTCCTAATTTATCTGGATCTCCCCCCTCAGTCATTAAGACATCATCTGGCAATAATTTATACTGAATTATTTCATCTTCTGTTGCTAATATTGTTTTAACAGTTGTCCAATCTATATATCCGTCTTTTACGTTTGAAACAGCCATATATGGCACTTCTCGCAATTCCCCACATTTTGTTTTTCTTCCTTTAGTTATTCCTGAAACAATATCTGCAATTTCTTCCAATTTAACTTTATTATATTCTATTTCGTTTTCAAACATCTCTACAAATCGGGCTTTGATAAGTCCATCTAAAAAAGCCATTTGAGTATTTCTCATATCTAAACATTTTTTTGAAGACTTTAAAATTTTAACTATTTTTTTCTGTTTCTCAATTGATGGTAACTCAATTACTGCATCACTAAGATTACATATCTTTATATATTTTATAACCCCTCCTATAGCTTGTTTCCTTAATTCCTCAATATATGTTTCTAAAAAATAATACAAATATGGCAAATATAATTTTTCGACATTGTTATTCTCTATTATATAGGTTCGCTGATAAGCATCAAATTTTCCGTTGTAATACTTAACATTTAAATCGCCATTTCCAGCAACTAATACACACTCACAATCATATGAATATGTTGATATTCTTAAAGGCTCTTTTGAACAAGTAAAAAACGGATATTGACCATCCATTGAAGCTGCATTGGCATCAAGCTTACCCGTTCGTATTTTCGTCAAATCACCTATCCTAACTTTCATCTTCCATTGATCTACAAATACGAATTTGCTAAAGTCGAGTTTGTTTTCCCCTTTCCTAATATTTTCAATCAATTACTGGTTATCATCAGCCAGCAATTTCTCAAGTTCATCCATTTCCTGACTTATCTGTCTCTCCAAATCTCTTATATTTGCCATTATCTCAGATGTAGGCGGATACTCTACCGGTGTATACTCTACTTCCTTGTACTTATTGATGCTGAGGTCGTAAGCATTGTCCACTATCTCTTCCTTTGACACAAAGAATGACTTGTCCGTTCGCTTTCTGTCATTTTCTTTGTCAAGATGCGCAAATCTCTCTATTATGTCAGGTATATCGTTATCATTTACCGGTGTTCGCTTATCGTCCAGACTGTATCCGTCTGCCGTCATATCATAGAACCAAACTTTGTCTGTTCCGCCATGATCTGTCTTTGTAAATATCAGTATCGCAGTTGACACTCCCGCATATGACTTAAACACTCCTGATGGCATGGATATGACCGCCTGCAGTTTCTGATTTTCCACTATTTCTTTACGGATTGCCTTATGTGCTACAGATGAGCCAAATAGCACTCCATCCGGAACTATACATGCACATCTGCCGCCTACCTGCAATATCCTTATGAACAATGTAAGGAACAGCAATTCTGTCTTCTTTGTCTTGCACATCTTGAGAAGATCTGCTGAAACTGATTCAGCATCCAGACTTCCCTTGAACGGTGGATTTGCAAGAACAAGTGTATATTTATTCTTATCACTATTCTGATCTGATAAGCTGTCTCTATATTCAATACATGGATTATCTATACCATGTGTCATCATATTCATAGCACCTATACGAAGCATCGTTCTATCCATATCATATCCATAGAACATATGATTCATATAGTGATCTCTATTTGCTTTGTTATAAAAGATGTCTTCTTTCTTCTTTTCTCTGAGGTACTCCCCTGACGCAACAAGGAAACCGGATGTTCCACACGCAGGATCACATATCATCTCGTCTGCTGCCGGATCCATCATCTCAACCATCATACGGATGATGTGTCTCGGCGTCCTGAACTGACCGTTTCTTCCAGACTGTGCTATCTTTGAAAGCAAATATTCATATACATCGCCTCTCACGTCAACTGACTGGATTTCATTCATCAATTTATATATCTCATCCAGCGAATCAACAACCTTCGAAAGAAGAATCGGTGTCGGAAGCTTGAATATGGCATCATCCATATATTTTGAATATGCGCTGTTCTTGTCACTATGAAGATTTTTTATAAATGGGAAAACCCATTCCTGCATGACACTGTACATTTTCTCAGCAGGAAAATCCCTGAATACAGACCATTTGAGTTGCTTTCCGTCAATGTTTCTGTCTCCTATCTTCACCTCATCAGCAAATATACTGCTAAACGGAAGCCCTAGCATCTCGCATTCCTTTGCCTTTTTGTTGTCCACATCATCAAGATCATGGATAAACATAAGATATGTTATCTGCTCTATAACCTCAAGTGGATTGACAAGTCCACCCGCGGCAAATATGTCCCATAAACTGTCTATTTTATTCTTCAAATCCCCTGTTATCATTTGTATTCTCCTTTGCACATACAACAAACCAAAATTTGTATGGCTAAATTATACACCACGTAATATCAAAAGCAAACAAATAAAACTCACCAGGCTAGCCATTTATGAAGGGAAAATATCAGATATGGAACACCTTGTCCCCTGGAACATACACATCTCTTGCTACTTCGTTCCGTCAATTCTCTCCCTGAGAACTTCCTTCTCAGTGTATGTGTGCTTTCCAAGAAGTTTGTCTCGTTTTCCGCCAAATACCTTATTTAACTTACCCAGATTGAATCCAACAAGGAATGCGGCAATAACCGTACCGGCTCCCACACTTCCAAGACTATGTATGCAGATCAGACATGTTACGACCGACACAGCCACCATAGAACAGTCAAATCCGATCTTTACCTTTGAAAATTCAATGTGTGTGACCTCTGATACAGCCTGCATGACACCCTCTCCGGCAAGCGGAATAAGATTGGCCGGCAGATAGAAAAAGATTCCAACCGCTATGAATACAGTACTCACAAGCATAAGCACAATTCTCATCGCTATATTATCAGTGCTCGGCAGAAATGTAGCCAGGTAATTGCAGAATGTTGTAAAATATCCGAACACGATTCCCACGACCACCTGAAGCAGATTGATCGGCTTGAACCGCTTCCTGAGTAATAGGATCTGTATAAGCACAAGTGCCGCATGGAATATGATCGTAGCCTTTCCCATCTCTATTCCCCATACACAGGTCATGGTATATGGTATGGAACTCACCGGCGACACACCGAGATTGGATTTTACCGACAGTGCAATTCCTATAGTCATAATAAACAATCCAACGAAATACATTGGAATTCTTACCTTCATGTTCTTCATCTCTTACGTTCCTCTTTTCTGTTGTCTTTTTCGCTGCCCTTCATATTATCGTACACCCTTACAAGAAGTGACTGCAATTCTTCCGTCTCTTCCGTTGTAAATCCCCTCAGCGCCACAGATTCAACTAAGTCAAACTTCTTATTGAGCATCTCCACATACTCTCTGCCCTTATCTGTCAAATACACGTACAGGGATCTTCTGTCCCCTGACTTTGTACTTCTCTGTATATATCCTTTATTCTCCATGCCACTCAACACAGCGGTTATCGATGCCGGCTCTATATGACATCCCGCTGCAATATCCTTCTGGCACGCCCCATCATGATCCTTCAGATAGTCCAGCACCTTGGGCTGTCCCATGGTGAGCTCTGTATCCTTTATCTGACTCAGCAATGCCTTCTGCACCATGAAATGATCCGCCATCAGCAGATAATGTATGGATTTTGTATGTTCGTCCATATGGATTCTCCTCTCCAGATAGTTATAATTCTAATTATTAGAACACTAACGATATTATACACATATTTTTACCCATGTCAAATCGAACTTCGGTCACCCCCATACGCACAAAAAAGATCCGGGATCATATGAACCACCCCGGATCTCCAATTATTCTTTATTTTATTGAGCCTTTATTTCTTTATGACTGCTTTCTTTGACACTCCTCTTTTCAGAAGGATTGTCTTATAGCTCTTAAGCTTCTTCGACGGAACCTTGACGGTCATCTTGGCGTATGTCCCTGTAAATGCACCAGATCCAACTGTTTTTCCTGTCATCTGTGTATTCTTTATCACTACTGTCCTGAGCTTCTTACATCCATAGAACGCCTTGGCACCTATAGTCTTGACGTTTTTGCCCAAGGTCACCTTTGTAACCTTTACATTCTTCTTGAACGCCGCTTTTCCTATCGCTGTGACCTTAAATGTCTTGCCACCAAGCTTTATAGTGTCAGGAACCACAACTGTCTTGGTCTTCTTGACAACAGATACGAGAGTTACCGTTCCCTTGCCATTCAGGGATGCATTTGTGATCTTGTACTTGTAATTTCCATTTGCATAGATCTTGCCAACAGCCGCAGTTATGTCAAAATACTTTGTCTGTGTTCCACTGTAATTACCGATTCCCATTATCACAACTTTTGCCTTGCCAAAGTCTTTATTTGACGAATATGTAACTCTGTAATCCTTGCCCGCTGTGAGTGTCCGCTTACCGCTAGTCACCTTCACCGCTGGTGTTATAGCCTTGCCTGTATATACAGCCGACTTTGTGATTGTCACAGAGGCTTTACTTATCGCCTGCTTGTTTATTGCAAATGTAAGAGTCTTTGAGCCCTTATATCTGCCCTGACCTTTGACAACTGCCTTTGCTGTACCGGAATTGGTATTGTTGCTATATGAAACTATATAGTCAGTTCCCGCATCAAGTGTTCTTCCACGTGATACAACCTTTACGGCCGGTCTTATCGCTGCGCCTGTATATGTAGTCTTGTACGAAGCATTTCCAGTTGCCGCAAATATAATATTTGCATCAACGCTTATATCCACAACTATCCATGTCCATACAGCCTTAAATGTTATATCCTCTGATACAGCGCCGTATACAGAATCAGCATTATAGCTTGTTCCTGCTTCATCCTGCCATGCCAGCACATATCCAGCCCTCGATGTCTTGTAATCAGTACCATCAGACATGATGATATTTATTTTCGACAGATCAAGAGTTGATCCCTTGTTTACAGATGACGCATACAACTGGCTGCCATTCTCATCTGTGAACACAACCTTTACCATGGTTACACTGTCGCCCTTGCTGTCTACCGGATCCTTGGAATAAATTGGATCTCCACCTATTGACACATCGCCATCAACAATGATCGTTCCATCATCTGACTTTACGCCAAATGAATTTCCACCGGTTGATCCGGATACATCCGCCGTAACACTTCCACCAACCAGTTTGATAGAATTGTCTGCTGAGATTACCGACTCCCCATCGCCAAGTCCTGATGACTTTGCATCAACAGAGCCTCCTGTGATCTCCACATCCGATGCCGATATTGCCGAAGATACAGAATCTATGCTGTTGCTTCCACCTGCTATCTTCACAGTTCCCGCAGATTCGATTCCCTTACCATCGGACTTTATCTGTATGTTGTCTATCTCAAGATTTCCATCTGTCTTGATCGCAGACGCACCCGGGGTTGTCGCTGATATCTTGGAAGATGTATCCTTTCCAGATACCTTTACATCCGCTGCGTTACTGTTATCGCTGACGCATGTTATACCATCAGCAATCTTATTTTCTCCGCTTACATTTATGACAAATGTTCCAGAATTGCCCGGACGAACCGTGATCTTCTTTACAGTAGCATTGTCCACGGTTATTCCGCTTGCATTTCCGGTATCAACAATTACATCCTCACCATTTCCTGTGATCGTGTAATCCTTATTCTCGGTAAATGAAACTGATATGATTCCACCAGACTGTGATACCTTTACAGTTGGATTTTCCTCACTGTCTGTGAATGCTCCAACATATCTGCTGTCATTCAGTCTTCCGATGTCAATTACGAAAGGATCTGATAAAGGTGTAGTCACCTCAAGTGCCTGGCTGATCTGACCAGCCTTGACATTTGCAGTTTCTTTTACCCTGCCATATACATAATATGTAGTAAATTCCTTGAGTCCGGTAAACTGAGCACCATTCTGCCATGTAAGCTTTGATTCAACCATATTCTTATCGCCTGATATTGCATACTCAATCTCGCCTGCTGCTCCTGACACCTGACCGCTGACGGCCACCGAATCAGATGTTACTGAAGTTTTTGTCAGAGTGACAACTGCGGTATTTTCTCCCTTTGCCACTGTCGCCTTGAGAGTTATGCTCGCTGAGCCGTTTGCCGTTGATATTACCAGTGTATCGCTGTAGCTTCCGGCACCAAGTCCATTTACCGGTTTTACAACTACTGTTGTTTTCTGACCTGCAGAAATCTGACCTGCCGGTGATGAAACGATCTGGAATGCCGTTCCATCCTTAAGCTCGGCCTTTACATCTGAAAGGGTTGTCTCCCCGGAGTTTGTCAGTTCTATTGCTGCCTGATCAGCATTCGAATAGCCATATACGAGGTCTGTCCATGCCTTGTCAGCACTGCTGCATGACAGCTTTCCAGGAGTGCGCACTTTGACAACACACGCCGCCTTTATTCCCGAGCCATCCTTAGCCATAGCTGTGATAGTCGCCGTTCCGGCTGCGAGGGCTGTTATCTTGCCATTCTGTACGGATACCTTAGCCTTGTCTGAACTTGACCACACAAGGGATGTATCTTTTGCATCAGCAGGTGTTATCGTTGCCTTGATCTCATCACTGTCGCCCACATTAAGTGTTATGTATGTCTTGTCAAATGAGATTCCTGTAACCTTTACGGCTGGTGTCTCTGACGGAGTCTCTGTGTCTTTCTCAGACGTTGAACCCGTTGTTGAGCCAGTTGAGCCCGTCGATCCGGTTGAGCCAGTTGAAGGATCCTTCGTGTCGTCCTCTGTTGTCATGCCTCCACCTGATTCCCCGCTTATCGTCCTGAGCTCTGACGACACTTCACTCTTTGGAGCTACCTTCTGTACTGCCTTCTCCTCATCTGTTCCGCTGTTCTTCACATACAGATAAAGTCCTGCTGCTGCACCCACAAGGCTTGCATTATAATCCAGTGCAACCTCATTCTGATTATAATCCTCAGAACTATCTACATAGGCAGAACTTGATGACGCAGGTCCACCAACCAGTGCCCCAACAAGTACATGAGCCTGCTTTGTAGTTGCATTTCCCGATACAGAACCCTGATATCCACTGGCAGCTCTATGATGCGGATATTTAGCTGAGTACTTATTGTAACCAACAACGAAACATTTTGATCCTGCATTGTTGCCCAATATGTATTTCATCTGTCCATTCGCCCATGCTGAATAATCATTTTTGTTATACATCTTATCATATATAAGACCTGTCATCTGATGTGCTGTATTGTATCTGGCAGATCCCCAATCATTTATAAGACAATAGTTATTATCACCTGTTTTTGTATTGTTTGATATAAGACTTGTCTGATTATCAATAAATATACTCTTCTTGCTGGAATTTGGACTATAGAGAAGTGCCGCTGCACCTACATTATCCCATGACAAAGCCCAATTTGGATTCTGGATTCCACTGCTGTTATACTTAGTTACATATATTTCCTTACCCGTTGCTTTATACAAGAGCGCCGCAGCCAGAGCATAATCATCCTCCCATGACTTTGACGGATAGAATGAATACGCAGGACCTGAACTCTTCATCTTGGCCTTGGTGTCAGCATATGTAAAAAGTTTCTCTGCATATGAGAGTGCCGTCTTATCTTTATAATTAATATAGTAAGCAGCCAAAGCCGCAGCGGTCTCAGATACAATGTCTGTACATGTATCTGAATCAGATGTGAATGTGACCTGGCCACTTCTTGATGACTGCTTCTCAGGAGCCCCCCAGTAACCATGATCCACTCCACCGTCACCGACCTGATAACAAAAAGCCTGAACCGAGCCATCACTTCCAAGGACTGTGCATCTCTTGAAATAATCAACGAATCTGTCCATGATCCTCTTATAGTGTGCCTCTGTAGCAGTATCCGCAAATGCCTCAGCAAACTCCATGTGCGCAAGTCCTAGAACTGTAGCCGAATATGCCTGTGGCAAACCAAACTTGGCATGATCTCCCGCATCATGGTATCCACCGCTGACATCCACAGTCTTTCCATTATATGTTGTTTTTGCATCCTCAGTATGGCAGTTTGATCTCCAAGAAAACTCACTCTTTGCAGATACATCACTTCCGCACATATTCGCATCATAAAGATACAGTGACTCCTGAAGAAGCTTCGCATAGTTGTACTCAACATCCGTATTGATCTCACCTGTGTTGTCCCCGGCTCCGCCAGATGATGATGAAAGTGAACCGATAAATGAGTCAAATGCACCTGACTGTGAGCTGTAGTACACCTTGACACCTGTTATAGACACACCGTTTGCCGTACCTGTGTAGCCAAGCTTTGAATAGCTCACGCTCGAACCTGCATTTACTGCACCTGACTTCTTGGATGTGTTTGGATATATGTACAGCTTTCCATCACTGAATACACCCTTGAGGGCTGACCAGCTGCTGTAATCCTTAACTGCAGTTACAGAGCCACTCACATCAGCCACCGCTATCCAGTCTGCTATGTATGAATTGCTCTTGTTATTTATCGTTATCTCTGTCTCGTAGTAGCCGTCTCCCTTGGCTGTTCCATCTCCATCAGCAAGACTTGCGGTTACGCTTGAACTTGTGTTTCCAATTGAATCAAGGTCCGCACTGCCTGATCCGCTGTCGCCTGAACCGCCTGACTCCCCTGATGAACCACCAGAGGTGCTCTTTGTTCCTGAGAGGACCGCTGACACGATCCTGAATTTGATCGTGCTGTTTTCCTGAAGATTGGCAACCTGTATTCCAAATGCCACCTTCTCCGTGCTTGTTGTGCTGATAGATGACAGATCAAGTACGGTCTCAAACTGACCGGTCTTGGACAGATCGATCCACTTGTCATTATTTGACCATGAAGATCCATATGACGCAAATGGCATAACTCCCGCATTCTGTCCACTTGCAGCGGTAAATGTGTCAACCGCATATGTGATCTTGAGCGTCTTATATCCCGCATCCGCAATAGCCTTCATGGATGCCAGATCTGATGAAGGCGAAAATCTGATCTCCGCCTTTCCATAATCACCCCACTCATCTGTTGCCGCAGTCACCGTCTTCCAGCCGGTGTCCGGTTTCAGATCCAGCGTGATGCTCTCCGCCTTAGCTGTGATCTCCGGCCAGGTTATACTGCCGATGATCATGCATAAGGTGAGAACATATGCCAGGATCCTGCTCGCTGCTTTCTTTCTCATTTTACTTTTCCTCCTTGTACTTCCTTTTTCCTCCTAAAAAATACCCTATTATTAAAAATATAGCACAGAAAACATCTTCATGCGACCCAATAATCCGTCATTATTTATGCGCATAATTACCAATGTTTTCTGTGCTATTTTACCAATACTTTATTAGCAAGTATTCTTTTTGAAGTTTCTATGTCATTTGCCATCTGGGCCTTGAGCTCATCCAGGCTTCCAAATTTCTTCTCACCTCGGATCTGCTCGATAAGCTCCACCTTGATGACCTGTCCATATATGTTCCTGTCAAAGTCGAAGATATTCGTCTCTATGGTGATATTTCCCTTGTCGTTGACTGTAGGATTGTCTCCTATGTTGGTGATTCCCATATAGACTCTGAAAGGATCCTCATGTCCCGTATGCTTCCCCCGGATTATCCTGATCCTTGAAGCATACACACCAGCCGGCGGGTACAGCTTGCGCTCCTCCGGCAGCATATTTGCAGTCGGTATTCCTATTGTCCTTCCAAGCTGTTTACCGGACACCACTTCACCTGTCATACTGTACGGTCTGCCGAGCATCGGAATGACCGACCTCACATCTCCCTCAGAAATATTCTTCCTGATGACAGTTGAGCTGACCACCTCGTCATCCTGTTCCAGCTTGTCTATGACTATGACCTTATATCCATACTCGTCCGCATAGCTTCTGAGGGTATCCACATCGCCCTTTCTGTCTCTGCCGAATCTGTAATCGCTTCCAACCACGACATATCCGGCCCGCATCATGTCCACCAGAACATCTCTGATGAACGCCTTCGGCTCTGTAGCCGCAAATGCATCGTCAAACGGATATTCAACCAGGACGTCAACTCCGGTATCCGATACCACCTGTGCCTTCTCGTCAGATGTGTATATGGTCTTCATATTGCTCACATCAAACACATGATTCTCCCTCATGTCAAATGTGAACACAACGCCCATATATCCCTGTCTCTGAAGCTTCAACACCTGCTCTATCAACAGCATGTGTCCCTGATGGATACCATCAAACTTGCCTAGGGCAACCGCCGTGCGCTCTGTGCTATTCAGTTTTACCTTCTTCGTGTCCTTTATATGAATCATAACTGTCTGTCCTTAATTGCTCACCGGAAACATCTTAAATGGCACATACTGCCTCTTCTCATCGCTGTATTCATACAGTGCCGCAAATCTTCCATTCTCATCGAACACCTTGACATAGGTATCCCTGTGTATCTTATTCTCGGCAAATGCATCCGCACTGAGCTTATTTCCATTTGCCAGAAGCTTAACACCCTTCTCAGCTATATGAAGCTCCGGTATACCCGGCATGAGCTTATCCGTTGTTAATATATGCTGCATGAGTGTCCCGTCATCCCTTGCCCTCTCCACCTCATCAAGCGTCAGACTTTCTTCTATAGTAAAGCCCTTCACCTCGGTTCTGACAAGCTTCTCCATCACAGCACCGCAGCCAAGCTTTTCTCCTATATCCCTGCACAGGCTTCTGATGTATGTTCCCTTGGAACAGCTCACATCAAATGTCACTCTCGGGAGTTCTACTGACTGTATAGTAATCCCATGTATCGTGACCGGTCTCGGATCCCTCTCAATGACCTGTCCGGCTCTTGCCAGTTCATAGAGCTTCTTACCATTCACCTTGATGGCTGAATACATCGGTGGGATCTGCATGTAATCGCCTACAAAACTCATCACCGCAGCCCTGACTGTCTTCTCATCAGGATATACATCTGTCACGTCTGTCATGACTCCTGTCACGTCTTCGGTGTCACTTGTCTTTCCGAGAAGCATGGTACATGTGTATGTCTTGTTCTTCTCAGTGAGCAGGTCGCACATCTTCGTAGCACTTCCCAGACACACAAGAAGAACTCCCTCCGCCATGGGATCGAGAGTTCCGGTATGACCTATCTTTTTCTGTTTTAATATACCACGGAGCTTTGCCACCACATCAAATGACGTGAACCCCTGCTCCTTATATATATTGATAAATCCATCTATCATAACTATTTCAAATCCAATCCAAAGTCTTTTACATCAGTCCGCTGTATCAGTACCTGTTCCAGATCGCATCTTTTCTGCAATTTATCAGCCAAGCTGTTTCTCTATATCCGCAACTATCTCCGCAACTATCTTTTCCGGATCACCTGACATATTGCATCCCGCAGCCTTCACATGGCCGCCACCGCCGTGGCTGCACGCGATCTCACTCACGTTCACGATATCATTTGCCCTGAGGGATATCTTGTAATTATCCTCACCAGCCTGATACATGAAGAAAGCAACCTCAGTACCTGATGTCAGTCTGAGCTGATCCACGATTCCATCCGTATCCATCTTGCTGGCACCAAATCTGTCAAAGTCCTCCTTTGTCAGAAGTGTATGGGTTATCTTTCCATCTGCAAACTGCTTCATGTTGAGAAGCGCATAGCCCAGAAGCTTATTCTGTGTGAGCGTCTTCTTGTAAAATGTCTCATCTATGACAAAGCTTGGTCTCGCTCCCTTCTCTATCAGAATTCCCGCTATAGTCATGGCTGCCCTTGTTGTATTGCTGTGCTTAAACACTCCCGTATCGTGGACTATTCCGGTATACAGGCACTCTGCACACTTCTGATTGATCTTATCAGCGTCAAGGAGCTTGAATATAGCTTCCGCAGCGGAGCACGCATCACTTTCCACATAGCACACATCACCAAAGCCCTTATTGGACACATGGTGGTCTATACACAAGGTTCTCTTCGCAGTCTCATAATATCTGACAAATGGTGTGAATCTATCCTTATCTCCGCAGTCAAGCGACATAAACAGATCATAGGTCTCGTCATCTGCCTCATGCTTTACAGTAGATGCACCATTCAGGAACATGAATACATCCGGGAATTCCTGAAGATATACCTGAACCCTCTTGTCAGGGTAATTGCTTGTAATATAGTTATACATTCCAAGTGTTGAACCTATACAGTCACCATCAGGATTGATATGTCCTGTTATGGCTATGCTGTCTGCGTTCTCTATCTCCCTTATAAGATTGTTCATGATATACCTCCTTTTAAATTCTCATATTATATCCTACTCTTCAAACTCATCTTCACTCTCTGAGTTTTCATCTGTACTCTCGTCAGCATCGCCATGCTTTCCGAGAGCCTCATCTATCTTGTGGGACATACTGACACCATACTCTATGGACTGGTCCATGATAAATGTTATCTCCGGTGTATTGCGCAGATTTACAGAATGAGCAAGCTCTCTTCTGATATATCCCATTGCGCTGTTCAACCCTGCAAATGTGGAATCAACAGCATCCTGGTCACCCAGGACACTGATATATGCCTTACAGAACTTGAGATCAGGTGTGACAACCACATCAACGACCGAAGTCATAGGTGATATTCTTGGATCCTTGATCTCACGGCTGATGATCCTGCTGAGTTCTCTCTGGACCTCACCGTTGATCCTGTTATTCTTTACACTGTTTTTTCTCATATCTATTACTACTTTCTAGGCACCTCTACCATCTCGTATGCCTCTATCTGATCTTCCTCTGCAACGTCCTGGAAGTTCTCGAATACCATACCACACTCAAAGCCGGACTTAACTTCCTTGACATCATCCTTGAATCTCTTGAGTGAAGCAAGCTTTCCTTCAAATATAAGATTGCCCTCTCTGGTAATCCTTACGCTGCAGTTTCTGTTGATTGTTCCGTCGAGAACATATGAACCGGCAATGACACCGATACCAGAAGCCTTGTATGTCTGTCTGATCTCTGCGTGTCCGATGACCTTCTCCTCATATATAGGATCAAGCATACCCTTCATTGCTGAATCAATATCCTCTATTGCATTGTAAATGACTCTGTACAGACGAACATCTACCCCCTCGCTGTCAGCCATATCCTTTGCTCTCGCATCCGGTCTGATATTGAAACCGATTACGATGGCATTTGATGCTGATGCAAGAATTATATCTGACTCGTTGATAGCACCTACACCTGCATGTATGCACTTGATAACTACCTCGTCATTTGAGAGTTTTAAGAGACTCTGCTTAACGGCCTCAACTGAACCCTGTACATCTGCCTTGATGATGATCTTGAGCTCCTTGAGGTTGCCGGCCTGGATCTGGCTGTACAGATCGTCAAGTGACATTCTCTGCTTTGTATCTGCAAGAAGCTTCTCCTTACCCTGCGAGATATATGTCTCTGATATGGTTCTTGCTTCCTTCTCATTGTCAACTGCCATGAATATCTCGCCTGCATCAGGAACTGTGTTGAGACCCTGGATCTGTACAGGTGTTGATGGAAGAGCCTCTGTAACTCTCTCACCTCTTGAGTTGGTCATGGCACGTACCTTACCATGTGACGCTCCGACAGCGATGTAATCTCCAACATGGAGTGTTCCCTTCTGTACAAGCATTGTTGCAACAGGTCCACGTCCCTTGTCAAGCTCAGCCTCGATGACGATACCTCTTGCCTTTCTGTTAGGATTTGCCTTGAGTTCAAGCACATCTGCTGTGAGGAGGATCATCTCAAGGAGATTGTCGATACCTTCCTTAGTATGTGCAGATACAGGACAGAATATTGTTGAACCGCCCCAATCCTCTGGGATCAGCTCGTACTCTGTGAGCTCCTGCTTAACTCTCTCTATATTCGCACTTTCCTTATCGATCTTGTTGATCGCTACTATGATCTCGATTCCGGCAGCCTTTGCATGGTTGATAGCCTCGATTGTCTGTGGCATAACACCATCATCGGCAGCTACAACAAGGATAGCGATATCTGTACTCTGTGCACCACGCATACGCATCGCTGTGAACGCCTCATGTCCAGGAGTATCAAGGAATGTGATAGTCTGGCCATTTACATCGACAACAGATGCACCGATCGCCTGTGTGATTCCACCAGCCTCGCCCGATGTAACCTTTGTCTGTCTGATCGCATCAAGGAGTGATGTCTTACCGTGATCAACGTGTCCCATAACGCAGACTACTGGAGGTCTTGGAACCATGTCCTTCTCGTCCTCTTCGTCCTCCTTCAGGAGTTCCTCGATCACATCTACCTTCTCCTCTTCCTCAGCTATACAGTTGTACTCAAGTGCGATCTCTGAAGCCTCGTCAAATGGAAGCTCTGAGTTCACATTGACCATCTTACCTGCGAGGAACAACTTCTTGATAAGTGCTGTTACAGGAGTCTTTACCGCATCAGCCAGCTCCTTGAGTGTTACAACCTCAGGAAGTGTGATGGTTCTGATTGCATCCGGATCCTCCTGTGGTGCCTGCTGCTTCTTCTGTGGCTTGTTCTTCACATTCTTCGCAAGTCTGCTGATATCAGCCTCGACCTCCTCAGGTGATCTTCTGTTGCCCTTACGTGGCTTGTTCTTATCTCTGTTGTAGTTATCTCTGTTCTGGCTCTTTAAATCCTTACCCGGCATCTCCTTCGCATCGAAGTCCTTGCGGTCTCTCTTGAATGGTGCTCTCTTCTGAGCTGGGCTGTCATCCTCGTCATCCTTGCCAAATGGCATATTGATACGGTTGCTGAAACGGTTGCCACCATCTCTGTTAAAGCCTCTTCCGCCCTGGTTTCTATCGCCATTGCCGAAGCGTCCGCCACCCTGGTTTCTGTCTCCGTCTCTGTTAAACCTTGGTCTGTCACCCTGGCCGTCCCTGTTAAATCTTGGTCTGTCACCCTGGTTTCTATCACCATCTCTGTTAAACCTTGGTCTGTCATTCTGGCCGTCTCTGTTAAATCTTGGTCTGTCACCCTGGTTTCTGTCGCCATCTCTGTTAAACCTTGGTCTGTCGCCCTGACCGTCTCTGCCTACTCTTGGTCTGTCACTCTGATTTCTGTCGCCCTGGCCATCTCTGCCGAATCTTGGTCTGTCACCCTGATTTCTGTCGCCCTGGTTCCTGTCGTTGCTGAATCTGGCTCTGTCTGAACCGCCCTGTCTGTCGTTGTTAAATCTGACTCTGTTACCGTTGTTATTCATCTTGCCGCCGTTTCTGTCCTCCCTGGCAAATCTTACATGATTGCCAGAACCCTGTCTGGCTGCTGAATTGTCATCCCTTGAAGGATTCTGCTTCTGCGCGTCCGCCTTTGGCGCTGCAGCAGACTTTGCTGTCTCAGGCTTTGGCTGCTCTGTCTTAGGCGCTGCCTTTGGAGCCTCCTGCTTTGGTGCTGCAGGCTTTGGGGTCTCAGCCTTTGGAGCCTCGGCCTTTGGCGCAGTCTTTGCTCCAAACTTAGCTTTAATTATTCCAACCATCGAATCGTCCAGATTGGACATATGACTCTTGATCTCTATTCCCTTTGCGCCAAGTGTATCTATGATATCTTTATTTGAAATGTTTAACTGTTTTGATAATTCGTGTACTCTGATTTTAGCCAAATGTTACACCTCCATGTTTTCATTTACATTCATGTACTTTATGATCTGATTCCCGAATCCCTCGTCAAGTATCGCAATGGATGTTCTCATCTCATTGCCACTGTACTTGCCAAGCTCATCCTTTGTCCCGTACTCATAATAAGGAATCCCATAATAATTACATTTCTGGTCGAAAAGTTTCTTCGTATTGTCAGAAGCGTCCTTCGCCACAATGACCACGTACGCGCTCTGATTCTTAACTGCTTTCTCTACTGAGAAATTGCCACTGCACAGCCTTCTGGCTCTGGCACACAGAGAAATTAACGAGTAGATCTTGTTATTCTTCAATGTCACGCAGCTCCTTGTCTAATTGTTCATACACCTCAGCAGGTATGCTGACCTTGAAAGCCTTCTCAAGTGCTTTGCTTCCAACCGCCTTCTTAAGGCACTCGGATTTCTTGCATATATAAGCGCCTCTTCCGTTGAGCTTGCCGGTTGCATCAACTGCGAACTGCCCGTCATTGCTTCGGACTATCCTTATCAGCTCACTCTTCGGCATCATCTCACGGCATCCAAGGCATTGCCTCAGAGGTACCTTCTTTGCCATCTCATCACTCCCTATTCTCTATCATGTGCCACTACATCAATGCAAATGATTACTCTTCGTCGTTTGTGTCTACTGTTTCATCTATGTCAAATGAAGCAGCATCGGCATCTTTATCTTCGCTTACTTCATCATAATATTCATCTTCGTTATAAGGATCAAAGTTCTCATCCTCTGGCTGCTCATCAAAGTAACCCATCTCCTCGGCCTTTGAATGGCTCTTAATATCGATCTTGTATCCTGTCAGCTTGGCTGCAAGGCGGGCATTCTGACCCTTCTTACCGATTGCAAGTGAAAGCTGTGTATCAGGTACTACGACAAATGCTGTCTTCTCATCAAGATCAACTGATACGTCCTCAACATCTGAAGGACTGAGCGCATTGTAAATAAACTCAGCAGGGTTCTCACTCCAAGGAATGATGTCGATCTTTTCACCGTTCAGATCTGCAACGACAGCATTTACTCTGTCACCATTGATTCCTACGCATGCTCCAACTGCATCGACGTTCTCATCGTTTGACCATACTGCGATCTTAGATCTTGATCCTGCCTCTCTGCAGAAGCTCTTGATCTCAACTGTTCCGTCTGCGATCTCTGTTACTTCCTTCTCAAAAAGTCTCTTGACGAGCTCTGGATGAGTTCTTGATACAGTGATCCTTGGTCCTCTGTTTGTCTTCTTGACCTCTGTGATATAAAGCTTTATTCTGTCGCCTCTCTCGTAGCTCTCTCCCTCGATCATCTCTGACGGCTTTAAGAGTGCCTCTGTCTTGTCATCAAGGCTCACATTCACGCTGTCTCCAACCTGTCTCTGAACGATTCCTGTTACGATATCCTTCTCCTTCATATGGAAGTGATCGTATATAGCTGCTCTCTCATTCTCATTGATAGCCTGAACGATGACATTTCTCGCACGCTGGGCTGCTATTCTTCCAAAGTTCTTAGTTGTGATCTCTATATTTACTGTATCACCTATCTCGTACTTGCTGCTTATCATCTTGGCCTGCTCCAGTGTTATCTGGCATGCAGGATTCTCAACTTCCTCAACAACCTCTTTGGCTGCATATACATGGCACTCACCAGTCTCTCTGTCCAGTGAAACTGTAATGTTCTCGTCTGTATTGAAATCCTTCTTGCAGGCTGTCTTGAGTGATCTCTCTATAGCCTCAAGCAGAACATCCTTGCTAATGTTTCTCTCCTTCTCAAGCTGATTCAATGCTTCAATGATCTCTGACACCTTTTTATCCTCCTAATATATAAATGCTAATCGTATCATGGAAATATCTTTTCTCGTTATCGTTATCTCTGTCTCATCCTCAAGCTCAATGGTGACTGTATTCTCATCATATGCCTTGAGCACACCCTCGAATTCCTTTGCACCATTCACCTTGGCAAATGTCTTGATCTCCACGACCTTACCTATGCTTCTCTTGAAATCCTTCTCTTTCTTCAGTGGTCTCGTAAGCCCCGGTGAGCTGACCTCCAGTATATAGGCATCTCCTATATAATCATCCTGGTCAAGCAGGTCTCCAAGTGCTCTGTTCACTATCTCGCAATCACCGATCGTGATGCCACCTTCCTTGTCCGCATACACTCTGAGGTAATAATCACTGCCTTCCTTGACGTACTCCACATCAACAAGCTCCAGATTGTTCGCCTCAATGATCGGCATCACAAGTGCCTCCGTCTTTGCTTCAATATCCGCTCTCTTCGTAAATACGACCACCTTTCTGTAAAATATTATCCCCACAACAATTGAGAGTGGGCCAAGGCCCACTCTCATGCTGTAATCTATAACAATCTCACTTATTGTATCATAATTATCAAATAATTCAAGTACAAATATTAACAAATATTTATGCGTTTCTTCTGGCTGCGTCCTCACGGTAATATTTGTCAAGCACCTTGTTCGCCTTCTTGTCGTCAAGAACGCATTTGTTGGACAGTGCAACCTTGACGAGTTCATCCAGTGCTTCCTCCCTAAGTGCCGTGCTCTTGATGTTGACATTTGCAAGCTCTGTGTACGCTCCCATCTTTCTTGTGAGCGTCTCGTACTCCTCTGGAAGCATCCTGTCTATCATATTCCTGATCTGCTTGGATACCGCCTGGCTGTTGCCGCCTGTTGTGACTCCCACCACAAGATCTCCGCGGACGATAACGCCTGGAAACAGGAAGCTGCTGAGCTCCTTGTTATCAGCCACATTTACCATGATGCCCCTGTCATTACAATATGTACCTATCTTGGCATTGATCTCCGGGCGCCTGGTTGCCGCCACAACAATGTCTGCATTCTGCAGTATGTCAAGTGCCACGTTGCTCTCATGTACATTTATTCCCTTTATCGCTTTTATATCATCGCACACCTTCGGCGCAATGACCGCTATCTTCGCTCCGAAATACAGCAGCGAATTGATCTTTCTAAGTGCTGCCTTACCTCCACCTACAACTATTACTTTCTTGCCCTCAAGATCGATGTACATTGGAAAGTATGCCATATCTTATCTCCTCCGAATATTCTATAAATCTAGTCATATACTTACTGTGAAAGCTGCTTAAAAAACTTTCACAGCAAATTATAAATGAGGAATTAAGAAATGGCAATTACAAATAACGTTGGTTCACTAAAAATTCAGATAACGAACAACAATTTCTTTCCCGTCGAGGGTGCTTCCGTATACATAAGCCCTACGGGAATACCCGATTCCACCTCAGAGGAATTTGTCACCGATGAAAATGGTATCGTCATCGACGAAGAGCTTCCCGCCCCCGATGTCGCCTACAGTCTGGAGCCTGGCGACAACCAGCCATACTCGGAATACAACGTGCTTGTGAACGCTCCCGGATACAACGAGCGCTTCATCTCCGGGGTTCAGATATTCTCCGGTGAGAACGGGATCCAGAACATAGAGCTGACGCCATCCGATGGAAGCGATACGAACCCTACCGTTCTCGACGCCCACACCCTCTGGGAGCAGTATCCACCCAAGATCGCCGAGGACATGATAAAACCGGTGAATCCATCAGGCGGCATAGTGTTGAGCCGCGTCGTTGTACCTGAGACCATAGTTGTCCATGACGGCGCCCCGGCGGACTCCACCGCCAGGGACTACTATGTTCCATATAAGGATTACATAAAGAATGTTGCCTGCAACGAGATATATTCCACCTGGCCTGATGCAGCCATCCGTGCAAATGTACTGGCGATACAGTCATTTACCCTTAATAGAGTCTATACCGAGTGGTATAGGGGAAAAGGATACGACTTTACTATCACGAGCAATACTGCGTTCGACCAGAAGTGGGTCTACAATGCAACCATATTTGAAAATGTCTCCCAGATCGTCGATGAGATGTTCGCCAACTATCTCTCAAAGCCCAACGTTACACAGCCACTGTTCACCCAATACTGCGACGGCAGACGTGTATCCTGTCCGGGCTGGATGACACAGTGGGGATCAAAATCCCTGGCAGACGACGGTCTTACCGCCATCCAGATTCTCAGATACTATTATGGGGATACAATATACATCAACACCTCGGAGACTATATCCGGTATACCTTCTTCTTATCCGGGCTACGAGCTGACCATCGGCTCAAGCGGTGACAAGGTCTCCCAGCTCCAGAGACAGCTCGCCAGGATCGCACTCAACTATCCTGCCATCGGTACCGTAACCGTCGATGGCGTATATGGTCAGAACACCGCTGATGCTGTGAGAAAGTTCCAGCAGATATTCAATCTTCCGGTTACCGGAGTCACCGACTATAAAACGTGGTATAAAATTTCACAGATATATGTGGGAGTTACGAAGATTGCGGAGAATGTGTAGCACCGCTTCACACACTATGGCATGAAAACACAAAAAAGCTGAAATCATAATGATTTCAGCTTTTAGCAGTTCGTAGGGGAATCGAACCCCTGTTTTCGCCGTGAGAGGGCGACGTCTTAGCCGCTTGACCAACGAACCATAGGTCTTGTTATCTAATTATTGAATCTTTCGATTCTTAGCAGTTCGTAGGGGAATCGAACCCCTGTTTTCGCCGTGAGAGGGCGACGTCTTAGCCGCTTGACCAACGAACCATA
>ERZ1027237.367-NODE-367-length-23808-cov-5.107229_pt1 | contig 23808 bp, 20 predicted proteins | sample MGYA00519264_ERZ1027237 | MGnify/ENA primary metagenome ERZ1027237 (study PRJEB26926, sample SAMN06164640) | human gut metagenome | biome: ENVO:00009003; feature: ENVO:2100002; material: ENVO:00002003 | host: Homo sapiens | place: USA | collected 2012 ...
TTTGTCTATGGTTGCCGAAAAAGATGCACCCGCAAATCCGTTGCGGCGCAATGGATTCCGGGTTTCGACAAAGAAATCGTCAAATTTCCGTTGGCTGCTCTTGTTCAAATTTTTCCTCGCTGAAATGGCAGGAAGAAAGGGCCGTGCCGAAGCACAGCCCCTTCTTCCCGTCATCTCAGTTTTATGATCTGCTCATACAGCATGGCGTATTTTTTCTCCAGAACCATGTTTTCGTGGTAGTGACCGAAGAACCAGTAGCGGAACCGGCACCGCTGCCGAATCTCATCGAAGAAGTTGGTCAGCGCGTCTTTCTTGTAAAGCCCTCCGCTGAAGATGTCCTGAATACTGGAGGGGCAGCAGTGGCTGATGATGTAGTCTACCTCCCAGCCGACCCGATCCAGATTTGCTCTGGCCTCTTGGTATTCTGCTTCGCTGGGAAGTTCCTCCGCCCACCAGGATTGGTGATTCACCCGGAACATGGCATTTCTTTTTTCGAGTTGACGGAATTTCTTTTTGAACTCCGGGTCATCCGGCTCCAGAATACCATCTTGAATGTCACGAGAGGATGCCCCTCCCATGGTGAAGAACCGCTTTCCGCAGATGTCATAGACCTGGCCCTGCATCAGGTGGATGAGGCTGGGCCGAATCCGCTGGATCTTTCCACCGTTCCATTCCTCCACCGGATAGCTTTTATAGGCATCGTAGTTTTCATGATTTCCGAGGACAAACGCCGTGGTGAAGGGACGCTGCTCCAGCCAATCCAAATTGGCATCGTCCCGACCATCACCGCACCAGATTCCTCCGAAATCGCCGCATATCAGGGCCAGGTCCTCCTTTGTCATGGAGTTCTGTTCCGGGAAGATATCCGGTCGGAACCGCCTGAAATCGCCGTGGGTGTCTCCTGTGATGTAAATGGCCATTTTCTCAGTTCTCCTTATGGTTATTTTAGCATACCGTCTGTTCGATTTCCACATCGCTGTCCCGCAGCTTGACCCGGATGGTTTCGGCGTCGATGACGGTGATTCTATCCACCATCTTCCGCACCACCTCGTCATCATACTGTGTAAAGCCCTGGCTGTTCTGGTGCATGAACTCGGTGAGGGCATCCATGCGGGATTCTTGGTTGGCTTTCCGAATTGCAGCTCCCTTTGCGGCAGAGATGGCATCTGTCAGGGCCTGCTTTTCGTCTACCAGTTCCTTCAGCTGGTCGGTGAGGGATGTATCCGCCATGTTTGCCAGCACTCTGTCTAACAGACGGTTCTGCTGCTCGGTCAGTTCCTCCAGCCTGCGTTCCATGCCCGGCAGATCCACGGTGCTGTCCTGGGGGCCGCATTTGGCGTCACAGGCGATGCCCAGCACCTCATCGTGGAACTCACTGTTTTGTCTGGCAGCCCGATTAAGGGCAGTCAGGATGGCGTTTTGCAGCTTGTCCTCCGGCATGGTAGGGGATTCGTGGCAGTATTTCTTTCCAAACTCCAACCGGGAGATACACCGCCAGACGATTCGCTTCTCTCCGTTTCTGGCCCAGGTGCAGCGTTTATAAGGGGTGCCGCACTCCCCGCAGATCAGCTTTTCGCTGAGTGCGTACTTGCCGGAGTATTTTCCCTGTTCCGTCTTGCCGCTTTTCTGCATGACCTTCCGCTTGCTGGCCCGCCGTGTCATCTCCTCACGCACCTGCTGGTAGATGTTCCGGGGGATGATGGCCGGATGGTTGTTTTCAATGTAATATTGGGGAAGTTCGCCGTTGTTCTTTTTTACCTGCTTGGTGATACAGTCGGTGACGTAGGTCTTTTGCAGCAGGGCGTCCCCGATGTATTTTTCATTGCAGAGGATGCTGTGGATGACCTGATGCGACCATGCCTTGACTCCCTTGGCCGTGGGGGTTCCGTCCCTGCCCAGTTCCTTTGCGATCTGGCCCTCACTGCATCCATCCAGGTATCTCTGATAAATACGGCGAATCACTTGGGCCTCCTCCGGCACGATCTCCGGTTTGCCATCCTCGCCCTTGCGGTAGCCCAGCATGGTGTTATAATGGAAGTTGACCTTGCCGTCTTTCATGGCCATGCGGATACCAAGGCCCACATTGACACTGAGGGACTCGCTCTCCGCCTGGGCGAAGCCGCTGAACAGGGTGATGAGAAATTCGCTGGATACCGTGAGGGTATTGATGTTTTCCTTTTCGAAGATAACGCCGATACCTCTGGCTTTCAGCATTCTTACGATCTCAAGGCAGTCCACCGTATTTCTGGCGAAGCGGGAGAGTGATTTGGTGAGAATCAGGTCGACCCTGCCGCGCTTGCAGGCGGTGATCATGCGGTTAAATTCCTTCCGCTTTTTCATGCTGGTTCCCGTGATGCCCTCATCGGCGAACAGGCCAGCCAGCTCCCAATCCGGGGTCTCCTCAATTTTTTGGCTGTAGTACGCTTTTTGGGCAGTGTAGCTGTTGATCTGCTCCTCGCTGTCAGTGCTAACGCGGCAGTAGGCTGCTACCCGCTGCCTGCCGCCCCGCCTGGGGCCGCCCGCGGTGGGCCTTGGATTTGTGGCTGGAATGTGGCGAACAGTGCGTTCCTGTGTGGTCTGTACCATGGATTTCTCCTTTCCCTGGGGTTAAAAATGTACGGTTATGATATGATTCTGTGAGATGGTGATATGGGACACTATTTGGCGAAACCGCGCCCAATCTACCCTGTCTGTGCAGCTTTCGGATTCACTGGGGAATGGTTCCTCACAGCAGTCGTAGCGGGCAGAGGCCCCTTGCAGGATGAGGGCTACGGCGTCCATTCCATCGGTGGGCTGCTCCAATGTGCGGTTGATGGCGTTGGCCAGACGAATGACCTCCGCAGAGGGCGCGTAGGGCTTGCTTTCCGGCTTGTCATGCTCCGCAAGCTGCCGTGCCGTCTGCGCAAGCAGTTCATCCATTCGTACCGCTATCGCTGCATTGCAGGTGTCACATTTTAGGCGAATCAGGCCATTGGACTTTCCTCCAAGTCTCAGCAGTCGGGCATGACAGCAGCCGCTTCTCAGCTTCGGCCACAGGGCATCCGTTTCCGTTCTTCTGGAGATCTGTCCCGCTGACTTTTCAGAAATCTTGCTTTGTACCTGCTGGAAGGTTTCCATATCAATCATGGGCGGATACCCATCCCTGCCGGTGTAGCGGGGATTCTCCAGTATACGCTTGACCTTGTGCTTGTTCCATTCGGGGGCCTCCTGGCAGTAGGGTACGTGGTCGGCATTGAGACTGTCCGATAGCTTCTGATAGGACAGCCCCGCCAGATACTCGGTGAACACCCGGTGGACGATGGTTTCCTCCTCTTTGTGGATTATGAGATCCCCGTGATCCATTTTGTATCCATAGAGCATTTTTCGATTGACCATTATCGTTCCTCCAAAGTTTCGGTAAATTCCAGACCGCCATACAGTTGGAAACGGATGGTCATCTGGGACTCCGCTATGATCCGCTCCACCAGCAGGGCGAACAGGGCATCATCGAAGCTGTCCAGCCGATCCGGCCCGTCCTGTATGACCTCCACCGTGCGGTGGACGCTTTCCACCTGCTCGTCAATTTCATCATTACAGAGCAGCTTTCTCCTCTGCCTGCGCAGTTCCGTCATTTTGGCGTTCAGTTCCGCCTGCCGTATGGCAAGGGTCTTGGCGTCCAGCAGTCCGGCGGTGTGCAGCTTACTTAGGTTGTGGTTCTGTTCCGCCGCTGCCGCAATGGCTTCGTTGATGGTCAGCATGGCAGGATTCCCCCGGTTGAGGGCATCTGTCAGGCTGGCAAGCTGCTTCAGCACCGGCTGGAGGATGATTCCCTCGTTGGCTTTCAGCTTGTGGTACATCCGCAGGAAGGCGGCGTGGATGCTCTGCTCACTGATTCTGCCGTTGGGACAGCTGCTGGCTTTTCTGTCGTGCTTATGACAGACCCATACGGTATATCCGCTTTTTCCAACCCTTCTGACTACCATGCTGCCGCAGTGTCCGCAAGTGATTTTTCGAGCCATGGGGGACACGACTCTCTGCATATTGGTTCGTTGCCCTTTACGGCGCAGCAGTTCCTGCACTTTATCAAACATCTCACGACTAATAAGAGCAGGATGGGTGTGTTCCACATAGTATTGATCCCTTTCCCCATGGTTTCGTTGTTTTACAAACGGGAATCCAGAGGAATAAGTCTTTTGGCAAAGGGCATCTCCTACATATTTTTCATTTGTAAGAATATAGGTGACGGCAAACCTATTCCATCGCTGGCAGCCATCCGTGGTTGGGATTCCGGTTCCCGTCATCCGTTCTGCAAGCCACTCCAAACTGCGGCCATTGAGGTATTCCTCGTACATCCATCTTACATAGGCAGCTTTCTCCGGAACGATCTCCAGATTTTTGCCGTCTACCAGCCGATATCCGAAGGGGGCTTTGCAGGTGATAAACTCCCCTCGTTCCATTCTCCGCCGGTAGCTGATCCGCTGGTTCTTTGAGATGGAGATGGATTCTTCCTGGGCCAGAGTGCCGAAAACGCTCACCATCAATTCTGAGGTGAGCGTTCCGGTATCAATATTTTCTTTTTCAAACTTGACCGTCACTCCCAGCGAGGACAGCTCCCGCAGGGTGACAAGGCAGTCACGGGTGTTTCGGGCGAAGCGGGAGATGGACTTGACCACCACCTTATCGATCTTACCTTTCCGGCAGTCGTACATAAGTCGCTGAAAATCCTCCCGCTTGTCCATCCGGGTGCCGGTCAGGCCCTCATCAGCATAGATGTCTACCAGTTCCCAACCGTCATGCTCATCGATCAATCGGGTGTATGCCTTGATTTGCGCTGCGTAGGAATGAAGCTGGTCGGCGGAGTCGGAACTGACCCGGCAGTAGGCCGCCACCCGCAGGGTGTCGGACTTTTGGATGGTGGGGTTGATAACTCTCACATTTGCCATGTCGTTCGCTCCTTTCCTGCATCATTTTTGGCAACGAAACCATATCACACAACGGTGGGAATATCCACTACAATTCCCAAACATCGATGGGGCGGTATTTCTCTACGGCCAGCCCCTTGGCTCTGGCCAATTCCTCCTCATTTAGGAATCCTTCCGCAGCCATCTTTTCCAGCAGGTCTACTGCCAGCAGGTACCGCAGTTCATTCTGTACATTCATCAGGCACACCCCTCCAGATAGTAGTCCTTGCCCTTCCGCTGGCGGATGAACCGCTCCACCTCCCGCAGGCTGGATGTCTGGCGCATAGTGGGCAGGGCTGCCAGCATCTCCTCCCGGTATCGTTTCTTGCCCCGCTCATCCAAGATGGCGATGACACAGGTATCGGTCTCCGTGCGGATGGCACGGCCAAAGCCCTGGCGGAGCTTGATCTGCATCTCCGGCACAATGGCCGCCTGGATGTACTCCCGCAGGCTTTCGTAGTTCTCCCGCTCCTTTTCTTTCAAAGCGTCCGGGTAGGCGAAGGGCAGCCGGGGGATAACCAGCAGGGATACACAGTCTCCGGGAAAGTCAAAGCCCTCCCAGGCTGCGCCTGCGGCCAGCAGGACACTGCCGGGGCTGTCCTTGAACTGCTGAGTGGTGTGAAGGGCGTTGCGCCCCATGGTGAAGAGTTTCCACTTTAAGCCCTGCCGCTTCAGGCGCTCCTTCACAGCAGACATGGCGGCGTAGGAATTGAACAGCACCAGAGCGTGGCCATTGGCCGCATCCAGCAGGCCGCCGATCTCCTCTGCCAGCGTGTCGTAGTATTCCGTTGTTTCCCGGCCATGCAGCCGGGGAGGAAATTGGGGCAGGTACAGCAGACAGTTGGCCTCATAGTCAAAAGGGGATCGAGAGACGGACTCTCTCACCCGGCTGCTGCCTGTCAGGCCAGTCTCCTCTTTGAAATGGCGAAAGTCCGTCCCAATGGACATGGTGCCGGAAGTCAGCACCATTCCATGGGGTCTGCTCCACAGGGTGGTCCGAAGCTGGGCCGTCAGATCCGCCGCACTGGCACACAGCAGGGTATCCTGTTGCTCACCATTCATGGGGTAAAATACCATGTCGGGGTTTCCCTGATAGAAAAGAGAAAAGGCAGAGGCTGTCTGCTCCAACTCCATCCGACCAGCCGAGGACAAGATCCGTCCCAGCTGCCGCTGGATGGTTTCCAGCACTTCGCAGGGCCCTTCCAGCAGGGGATGGTATTCCTCAAAGGGGGTGCAACCATCCCAAGGCCGGGAAAGCAGGTCCAGAAGTGGTTTGACAGCATCAGTGAATACTTCTGCCGCCAGAACATACCGTTCCTGGCGCAGCCTGCGGATCAGGTCCCGAATGTCCTCACCAGACAATGTCTGGCCGAACATCTGCCGGGCGGTGTCCGGCAGCTTGTGGGCCTCGTCTACCACAAGGGCACAATGCTCCGGGAGGATCGGCTTCTTCCCGGTGCGCCGGTGGATGGCATCGGCCAGCAGCAGGTTATGGTTGCAGATTTGGAAGGGAAAATAGTTGGAGGAACACACCTCCATAAAATACCGATACCGGCATCCATCCCTGTGGCAGCCGCAGATCTGGGGGACACAAACACGCTCCCTGTCATAACTGCTGAGATGGGCGGCTTCGTCAATATCCAGGTGGTCCTTTAGGGAGACGAGCGCCTGGGCTGCCCGGGGATTCTTTTTTGCAAAGTTGGCCCTGCGCAGCCGGTTCTCCAGACGAAGGTCACAGACATAGTGGGCCTTGCCTTTTCGGATGACGGCCCGGATGGGGTCCTCCAACTTTCCGTCTGCCATCAGCACCGCGGACAGCAGGGGCAGATACTCGTTCAACACCGCCCGCTGCAGGGCGATGCTGGAAGTGGAGATGATGATGGGCTGCTGTGCCAGCCCGCTGGCGGCCCGATAGCGGTGAACCGCGATCCCGGCCGCCAGATAGGCAAAGGTCTTTCCAATGCCGGTCCCGGCGTCACACAGGGCGATGCTGCCGTCCAGCATGGCCTCCAGCATACGGTGACTCAGCAACAGCTGTTCAGAGCGTTCCTTCATGCCCTGGGCAGGCAGCAGTTCTTTGAAAATGTGGTCGATATCCTGATGGGCATTTTTCCTGTTATCCATATCATTCATGTTGTAAAATCCCCTATTATAAAAGATTATAAAAAAGTTGTCTTTCGTTCTTATCGCATTCGTCCTCGCCCCCCGATAGGATTGGGAACAATACGGAGCTACTTCCGGCAAGAAGTATCACGGGCGATCTACCTGGGGTCTCTACTGCTTTCAACCCCAGGGCAGCGCCGCCTGTCTTACGCGCAGGCCAAGCAAGGTGTCTCATTATGAACCCCAAACAGAGTCATCGCTGGGCGGCTTGCCAAAGCCGTCCCGAACGCAGGCTGGATCGCTCGCCGGGAAGGGGCTTTCACTCCTCCTCCGGGTCGTGGCGCGCGCTGCTCGTTACTCGTCTGTCCGGGTGGTTCTCCGTACTGCTGATATGAATTTTTCAAGGTTCCGTGGGGCTGCTTCAGCGCAGTCCCGTCAGGAGGCAAATTGGGCCAATATGCGGTTCATGGTTTCCAGGTCATCTCCCGAAAGAGAAACAGACAGGCGCCGAAGGAGGTCCGCCTGCTTTTCGGTCAGGCGTTTGCTGTCCATCCGGTACCAGTCCGCGACCCGGACTCCACCGCCGTGGCGGCCGCACTTGGTTTCGATGGGATACCGGAGTGTGAGCTCACCGATGTCCCGGCGGATCGTCCGCTCACTGACACCGAACTCAGACGCCAGATTTTCCACGGTGTCCTGCCGCCTTTGGCAGAGAACCTCCAGCAGCTGCTGGCGTCGTTCACTTGCGTTCACTCCAATATCCCCCCTTTCTTGCTTCCTCTGTGTAGAGCCTAAGTGTTAATCCGGTCAGTCTTTGTCCGGGTTAAAAAATTTCTTTGAAAAAATAAAAAGGCCGGAGCAAGCTGGACGAATCCAGCTTTGCTCCGGCCTTAGTGGTGGCGTTCAGCCCCGGTGGTCAGTCAGCAATGCCTTTGCTATGCTTATGTTTTGCACGCTCATTTCGCTGGCGCGCTTTGGAGCGTGTCGTTTCCCCGGTATCAAGATTACCGATGAATACACGGCTGCATTTCGGACACTGGACACTGATCTGGACACTTGCGCGTCCGTCAGACAACACTTCACCCTTTAAACACCACGGACAGATATATGCGTTTTCAAATGCTTGTGCCGTCATCGACCATCACGCCCCCTTAAATGATTTCTTCTTTTGTCTGCTTTCCTCTTGACAAAACGAGTAGTTATATCATAAACTGTGAGTAGTTCAAACTACGCACTCATTATACCTGACCTAATCATCTGTGTCAACATCGTTGAGTAATTCTAACTACACATTTTAGAAAGAGGGGCGATTATCAAGATGACCTTTGGTGAAAAGTTTAAAGCGGAACGAAAAAAGAGAAATCTCACACAGCAGCAGACAGCAGAGGGCCTTGGCCTGACCCGTAAAATGATCACGCTCTATGAAAGCGGACAATCGTATCCCCGGTCCGAAAAAGCATATAAAAAGATAGCCGACTTCTTTGAAGTCGACCTGAATTATCTGATGGGACGGGATGAATCTTTTGTTGTGCGTGCCGCAGAGCAATATGGAAGCCGGGGAAAAAAGCAGGCACAGGATTTGATAGACGATATGAGCGGCCTGTTTGCAGGTGGTACGCTTTCTCCCCAGGACGAGGATGCCTTAATGAAGGCCCTTCAGGATATTTATTGGGAGGCCAAGGCCAGAAACATTGAAAAGTACACGCCGAAAAAATATAAAAAACAGGATACGTCACAGGGGTGAGTCCGTTCTTTTGGACAGGCTGTCAGGTATCATGAACTTGGAGGCATGGTTGGCATATTTGCTTTTATACACGCACGATAAGGGGGCTGAACTTTTTAATGCTGCTTCGAGCTGAGATCATCCATCAAAAAGCAAATGAATTAGTAAGGGCGTGTGGTACACGAGATACGCTCCGCATTGCGCGGGAGATCGGGATCTATGTCCGTTTCGTTGATGGCCTTGAGAATCTGCTGGGTATGTATACCTATCGACATAAGGAGCGCCATATTATTCTCAGTACCCGCATGGAGGATATGGTCACTCAAATGGTCTGCGGTCATGAGATTGGGCATGATACCTGCCACAGGGACGAAGCAAAACGGCGTGACACGCTGCCCGAATTTGTTTTATTTGACATGAGGACTTCCATGGAGTATGAGGCGAATGCGTTCGCCGCGCACCTTGTGATCGATGACACTTCGCTTATCGATGGGATGAAGCAGGGATATGATGTGGTGCAGTTGTCTGCTATGATGGGGACAAATATCAACCTCATGCTGATCAAGCTGAATGAGTTGAATCGAATGGGTTGGGATCTGAATCTGCCGTATGTGCCTCATTCTGATTTCCTGAAGAATATCAGTGCTTTGGGTTAGGGCACCTGATTTGACATTTCTTCAGATGAAAATGTGTAACTGATTATTCGTTTCGGACAACAAAGAAAGGCGGGAATGAACATGAAATATAAACTATACCGTTCCTTCGGAAATTTGGACAAAGACATTCACAGGCACGAGTTGGTTGCCGTGGAAATTGGTGCAGACATTGATGCTGTGACAGACGCGCTGATTCGCGCTGTGACGGATGAACTCAGCGGTATGCCTGAATATCAGGGGTGCAAAGTGTATGCTTACGCCCCGAAGCCTGTAGATGACACCCGCAGGACTAAGCGGTATCATTATGAGATGACAGGAGTGGTCGCTCCACCCAATGCATCAAAAAATATTCTGATTGACTTTGGAGTCACGGAGGATGCGGAGTAAGCTGCGAGGACGGATAGGGCAGCCCATCGTGGATCAGCAGTGTCGATAATAGAGCAAGAAAACCCGATGGGAGGCACGAGAAATGTATCCGCTCAATAATCGCCCGTAACCAAAGAGCACTATCCGGGATAGCCCAGATAGTGCTCAAATCAGTACAGTTTTAAAAATTGGTCAATCGTGTAGGCACGGCCGTCAACGATGACATGGGATCTGCTATTCTGCTTAAAAACGTCAAGATAAGCGGTCTCCACGCCAGAGCAGGTGGCGGCGGCATTCTCGAAGGCGTTGTGGATGAAGCTGTCCTTCCAGGCGGTGTAGGGATATCAAAACCGCTTCTACGCCATACGCTTTTGAGCAACACAAAGCAAAACTAGATTTCACGCAAAGAGAATTATTTGAAGATGTTTAATTCTACTATTTCAAATTGCCCATGGGCATCAAACATAAATCTTTTTCACACGATTAGTTAATAGACACAGCGGTTCACAGTTGATGGAGCCGGCCAATGTTGCGATTTCCTCCATTGGCATACCTCCCCTGCCGTAAAGGATTGCTTCGTCTCCCCGTTTGACCTCCGCATCCGTCACATCGAACATACACATATCCATACAGATGCGTCCAATCTGTGGGCATTTTACACCATTGATGACAGCGTAGGCTCCCCGATTACTGAGACTTCTCGGATAGGAGTCGGCATAGCCGGCCGTCACCACCGCTATTTTTGTGGGACGGGAAGTCACTGCGGTACAACCATAACTGATGGCAGCACCCGCCGGGAGCTGTTTCACCTGAGCAACGCGGGCTTTTAGTGTCAGTGCTTGCTTCAACGGGCCATTCTTCGGGAATACACCGTCTGGATAAAGGCCATACATCATCACGCCCATACGAACCATATCGAAATAAGTCTCCGGGTGATTGAGAATACAAGCACTGTTTCCCGTATGGTGCACCACCGGTTTGTCAAATCCCAGCGTTTCCAGCGCTCTCAGAACGGCCTTGTAATTGGACAGCTGCCATGCGGTAAAGTCATCTTTTTCGGGCATGTCCGCCGCGGCATAATGTGTAAAAATGCCCTTAATATTCAAATTTGGCAGATTTGCAATTCGACTTACGATTTGCGCAGCTTCTGCCGGGTTTTCCTGAGCAAAGATACCGGTACGTGACATACCCGTATCCAGCTTTGCATGGATGTCCACGACCTTTCCAGCGGCTGCTGCGGCTTCATTCAGTTCCAACGCATAGTCCTCGTCCATGACGCTTTGGGCTATGCCGTAGTCAGCCAGCTGTCTGGCGCATTCTGCTGGTGTCCAGCCCAAAACCAGGATAGGTGCCTGAATTCCAGCCTCCCGAAGCTCAATGGCCTCTGACATGCAGGCTACTGCAAAAGCATCTGCGCCGTGAGCTTCCAGAGCCAAACTTGCTTTCACGGCACCGTGGCCATGGGCATTTCCCTTGACCACTGCCATGACCTTTGTCCCCGTCAGCTTTTTCGCTACACCCAAATTGTGAATGAATGCATCGATATCGATTTCAACCCATGCGCGCAAGGTATCTGCTGTCATAATAAAATCACTCCTATACGTGCTTTCGGATCACAGAACGCCGCTTGCCTCCATGGCCTGCTTCAGATCGTTGATGATATCTTCGGCATCCTCAAGTCCAATACTGAAACGGAAGAAGCCATCCTGATAAATCTTTGGGTAATGGGGCAGCTTGTCGCTGTTCTTATCGTAGTAAACGATCAGGCTCTCCACATCGCCCAGGGACACCGCATGAGTCACTAGGTGCAGGGCGTCCAGGAACTTCTGATGGGCAGTCTCATCGCCCTTGATGTCAAAGGAGATCATGCCGGAATACTGGCCGTTCATATACTTTTCGGCCCGCTCATGCTGGGGATGGCTCTTCAGGCCAGGATACCAGACAAAGCGAACAGCGGGACAACTCTCAAGGAACTCAGCCACGGCCAGGGCCACACTGCTGTGCTGCTTCATGCGCAGGGGAACCGTAGTCAGACCCCGGGCAATCAGCCAGGCGTTGAAGGGGCTGAGGATGCCACCGTAGTTGACCATCGCCAATTCCTTGATTTGGTCGATTAGCTCCGTGCGGCCAAGGACGCAGCCGCCCAGAGAGTCTCCGTGGCCGTTGATGTACTTGGTCATGCTGTGAATCTCCAGATCTGCGCCATGCCTGATAGGATAGATGCAGATGGGGCCGGCGAAGGTAGCGTCTACGCTCATGAGTGCTCCGGCCTGGTGGGCGATTTCGGCAATTGCGTCCAAATCGCTGATGCCGGTGGTGGGGTTACCCGGTGTTTCCACGTGGATCAGCTTGGTATTGGGGCGGACAGCAGCCCTGACGGCCTCAGTGTCGGTGGTGTCCAGCAGAGTGACCTCTACGCCGTACTTTTTGGGCAGATACTCCCGGAACAACAAGTTGGTGGCGCTGTAACACACCTCGGAGACGATGGCGTGGTCACCGGAGTTCAGTGTTGTGGTGAACACTGCGGCCAGGGCTGCCACACCGCTTGCAAACACTGCACCATCCTCGGCGCCGGTCAGTGCACACAGCTTTTCCTGCAGAACCATCTGGTTTACATTACGGTTGCGCTGGTAAATGTTGCTGTGGATGCCACTCCAGTCCACGGGGGTGCCATCCGTAGGGATGCGGTAGTTGGAGGTCATGTAAATGGGTTCATTGATGGCGCCAAAGGTGTCATCCTTTCTCGCTCCGCCATGGACAGCCATTGTTGCGATATGCAGATTGTTCTCCATAAATGGTCAGCTCCTTCGTTATTTTCAAAATTATAGTGCAATGTTCATCACTTATCTCTGCCCGCCTATATGTGTGGCAGATACAAGTTTTTTTCGGTGAATACCATATCCATTGGACAGTCCCATTCTTTGACTTCCGCCTGATCCAATCGCTGATCCTCAAACGCAACTGCGGCAATCACTGCATGAGTGCAGTTGGGAAGATACCGGTCATAATATCCAGCTCCCATACCCATTCTTCTACCTTTTACGTCAAATGCTGCGCAGGGACAAAGTACCATATCCAGATTCTCGGGTGGTATGAGGACGGATTGCTCCAGGACTGGCTCCACGATTCCATGTCGCCCAGAGCGCCACGCCACAGCCGTTTTGGGACACATGGCGGCCATTTCGGTTTTGTTGATGCAGCGGGGATATGAAATGATTTTTCCCTGTTGCCGTGCGATTTCATCTAGCTCCGCCAAATCGACCTCGTCCTTCATCGCCCGATAGCTTAAAATATACTTTGCATTCTGAAACGCCTCGCTGTGTAAGATCTTCTCCACGATGATGTGGGAGAACGCACGGCGTTCCTCCGGGAGCAGATTTCTCCGTGCGGCAATCTTCGTTTTGCGCTGCCAATTTCTGAGAATCATCGAGTAATGGCTCCGAATCTCTCCCGCCATATACAGAGAACCAAACGCAACGATTATCTCTCCCTGTGCCATCTCCAACGCCATCAAGATTGCATCATCGATACATTTTGCCGCCGTAGCATCTATGCCCTGGCTTTTCAAATAATTCGACAGCTGTTCTGCTGGAAGCGCCCGATCACTTTTCGGAGTTACACAGATGCAATGCCCGGCAAAGGGGATAGTTTTTGCCAGCATGGCAGGATAGTCTTTGTCCGCCAGAACGCCTGTAATAAAAACGGCTTTTTTCTCCGGGGTCAGCATGGATAGCGCCTCCGCAAGCGCTTCCGCACACTGGGGATTATGCGCGCCATCCAAAAGGAACAACGGATCCTTCCCCAAAAGTTCCATGCGGGCCGGCCATACGACCCGTGACAAGCCTTCGGCAACGGCCTCCTCTGAAACAGAAAATCCACGTTGATTCAATGCATCCACTGCATCCAATACCACAGCGGCATTATGAAATTGATACATACCCAGCAGATTCAGGCGAAGACTCTTTCGCTTGCGGTAAGAGAATATTTGACCGGTCATGTCCATCTGCTCCAGTTGTTCCTGCGTATGATCTGTCACGGTCAAACCACAGTGAAACACCTCGCATTTCCTCCGGATCACTTTTTCCACTTCCGCAGACTGCTCATAGAGAACAACGTCGGATCCCGATTTAATAATACCTGCTTTTTCTGTTGCAATTTTCTCAAGCGTATCTCCCAGGAGTTCTGTGTGCTCCAGGCCAATGTTTGTGATAACGGATAGCACAGGCGCTTTAATTACATTTGTGCTGTCCATCCGACCACCAAGCCCCACTTCCAGAACAACAATGTCACAGGCACACATCTGAAAATAGAGCAAGGCAATAGCTGTGAAACGTTCGAACTCTGTGGGTTCCTCGTGCATTTGCTTGACCGCAACGGACACTTTCTCTGCAACAGAACACAGTTCATCATCGGAAATATCAATATTATTGATTTTGATTCGCTCGTTGTACCGACACAGATGCGGAGAGGTAAAAAGCCCTGTGCGATATCCAGCATACGTCAGTATACTGGATAGCATTGCAGAGGTAGATCCCTTACCATTGCTTCCAGCAACATGGATAAATTGCAAATCATTTTGTGGATTGCCAAGCAAATCCATCAACTCGGTGATGCGCCCCAGACCTGGCTTGCAGCCCATCCAACTGGAATCCTGAATAAACGAAATTGCCTCCTGATAGTTCATACCAAAGCCCGCCTTCCATACAGGATGTTAACACAGTGAGAGATCAACCGATTAGATAATTCCGCCCTCTGCCAACAAGACCAATTGATTTCGTAATCATTCCAATTACGATAAACTCAGTAGGTATTAAAACAGCACACTGAATCATCCGGGTCGCAAGTAAAGCAGTATAAGGTGTTGAATAAAGAATAGATATCCACAAAGAGTTCACCAGTAAGCTTAAAACCAGTTGACTTACGGCCACAGCACCTGCAATACAGGGAACACTTTGCTTCTTATGGAGAAACAGCCCATAGGTTACTCCAGTGAGAAACGCAGTCAGCGTAAATCCCGGAAAATATGGGCCGACTGGGAAGAGGATTGCCCCTATCATATCACTGAGAGCATAGGCGATCCCTGCAGGAAACGGACCGTAGAGAATTGCTGCAACAACTATAGGAATAAATCCAAAACCAATTTTGACGTTCCATGCACTGATAGACAGGAAGCGGGATAAAACAATTTGAATTGCAATCAGAACTCCTAAAACGTTCATCGTTTTGGTATCAATTTTTTTCATAGAACACTCTCCTTCTGTGATTTTGCCACATAGGGAGGGCATTTCCTTCTCATGTGGCAGCGGATGCGGATACGGTAACCCTTCGTCCGCAGGCAACTTCCCATCCTGCGGCACTTCAGAGCGACCTATGTCGCTCAACGCACCGTTCCTACTCTGTCATTTTTGATTTAAATAAGTAATTTTCTTGCTTCCGGGAAAATAATGCCTCCTACAGCATTACCCATGGTGATCACGAAAAGCCGCACAACTGCACTGCTACTCCATGCTCCGGCCATTGAGAAATAAAACATATCTGCGATGCAATGTTCAAATCCGCAAAGGATGAACACCATGACGCCAAAAAACAATGAGAGATACTTTCCCAACTCGTGAGGGTTATGATTGAAGCCTTCAACGCCAATATAAATAAAAATATTGCACAGGACACCTAATATGAATAGGCTCAGCAGACTGTCCTCTAATTTGACTTGACACAAGGCGGCCGCCTTATCTGCAATGGATGCATTGCGTGTCATCTGCATCATAGCAGCTACTACGCCTGTACCAACCAGATTCCCCAACCAGATGAGGGGGATGTTCCAGGCATAGGCGCGATCTTTTTGGAATACATAGCATACTTTACCGGTGAACAGGTTCAGGCCGAAGGTGCAGATCACAAACAGTCCAACAGTGAAGAACAACGCTCCCAGTACTTTGCTATCCAGAGAAAGAAAGGCCGTACCACCAAACCCGATACAGGCTCCGCCCAGCACCGCAGAGACAAAGGTCTTCACTGACTTCATAGCAGCGTCCTTTCCGCAGCCTCCACAACATGGCTGGCCAGGATAGCAGTGGTCACGGATCCCACACCGCCGGGGACAGGCGTGACTGCCGCCACCACAGGTTCTACCTCGTCAAACAAAACATCTCCGCAGAGGCCGCCCTTCCCATCGTCATGGATGCCTACGTCAAGGACTACCTGACCGGGACGGACGAAATCTGCGCCAACCATGCCGGCTTTGCCGGCCGCCACCACCAGAATATCTGCCTCCTTGCAGATGCTGCTGAGGAACTTTGTCCGGCTGTGGCAGACGGTAACAGTTGCGTTTTCTGCCAGCAGCAACATTGATACCGGCTTGCCAATCACAAGACTCCTGCCGATAACGACGATATGTTTACCTGCCATGGGAATCTGATAGTGCTTCAGCATTTCCACACAGGCTGCCGCAGTACAGGGAGGATAGCCGCCCTGCGTGCCGGCGTAAACGGCAGAGAGAGAACCGTCCGTAATGCCGTCCATATCCTTAGCGGGTGCGAGTGCCTGACGGATCGTTTCATCATCCAGGTGCTTGGGCAGAGGGCGGAACAGCAGTACACCGTGGACTGCATCGTCTTCATTCAGCTGCTGAATTTCACGGATGAGGTCTTCCTGCGCTACGTCCTGGGGTAAAAGCACATTTCTGACTGTGATCCCGACTTTCTCGCAGCGCTTCATGGCGCCCCGCTCGTAGGAGATGTCATCCTCCCGTTCTCCTACTCGGACGATGACCAGACAGGGCGCGACGCCTTTTTCGCGCAGGTTCGTGGTTCTGGTAACTAACTGCTCAGTCAATGCTTTCGCAGCCTCGGCACCTTTCAACAAAATCGCCGGCTTCATCTGCTCATCCTTCCTCAGCTGGTCACGGACAGCATTGAAGATGTGATCGGCCTTTTCGCTGCCATCCCGTAGCATCGCCTCTGTACGGCTGTTGAGTTGCTCGGCAAAATCCCGATCGCTCATGGACTTCGTGTTAATAAACACGTTCAGACTGGCGGCATTCAGAGCTGACCGACAGCAGGCAGCTGCGCAACCGGCATCACTGATGGCCAACTTGGACCCGATTTGAGAGAACCGTTCAATGACTGTCAGCGCCTCCAGGCATAGCTCCATGATTTCAACAGGAACCGCAGAGGCTTCCTTCAGCACTTTTTCCATGATTCGGGTCTTCTCCTCCCTCTGCTCCTCTGTTACTGTGGGGAGGCCATAGGCTTTAGAAAGAGGTTCAAAGACCTCTGCGTCTTGTTCAACCATCGTCAGCAGCTTTTTTTGTAGGTTATCGGACTGCTCCTTTAAATCCAGAATCTCCGCTTGAACACTCGCATACTTCTTCTTGCCCATCGTCAGGCTACCAACCATATTGCCAAGTGCCACGCCAATGGCACCCACCAGAGCGGCAGCGCCGCCGCCGCCGGGCACAGGCTCCTTGGATGCCAGCACTTCAACAAAGGAAGTGCAGCTTTTTTGTGTCATTTTTTCACTCATGCGGTATTCTCCTTTTATGAGGTAAGAGGGTGTCCACACAGGATCTCTCACAGTGCGGACACCCTATGGCAATGGGCTTATTTAGAACAAACCGGAGATCTTGCCGTTTTCGTCCACATCGATTTTCTCGGCAGAGGGGACCTTGGGCAGACCAGGCATGGTCATAATGTCACCTGTCAGGGCAACGATGAAGCCGGCGCCGGCGGAAACCTTCAAATTGCGGACGGTAACAGTGAAGCCCTTGGGAGCTCCCAGCAGAGATGCGTCGTCAGAGAAGGAATACTGCGTCTTGGCCATGCAGATGGGCAGCTTGTCGAAGCCCAGTTCGGTCAGCTGCGCGGCCTGCTTCTTGGCGTTGGCGGTCAGCTGCACGCCGTCAGCATGATAAACGCGCTTGCAGATGGTGTCCAGTTTTTCCTCAATGGAGACATCCAAAGGATAAGTGAAACCGAAGTTGTTGGACTGCTCGCACAGGCGGACAACCTCTTCGGCCAGAGCCTTGCCGCCTTCGCCGCCCTTAGCCCACACTTCAGACAGAGCGACATTGACACCCAGCTCGTTGCACTTGGCCTCGACCAGATCCAGCTCAGCCTTGGTGTCGGTGGGGAATGCGTTGATCGCGACAACGCAGGGCAGGCCAAAGACGGTCTTCACGTTATTGACGTGCTGCAGCAGGTTGGGCAGACCCTTTTCCAGAGCCTCCAGGTTCTCGTTGTTCAGGTCGGCCTTGGCCACGCCGCCGTGGTACTTGAGGGCGCGGACAGTTGCAACGATGACAACGGCGGAGGGCTGCAGACCTGCCATGCGGCATTTAATGTCGATGAATTTCTCGGCGCCTAGGTCCGCGGCGAAGCCAGCCTCAGTAACAGCGTAGTCGCCCATCTTCAGGGCCATACGGGTAGCGGTGACGGAGTTGCAGCCGTGGGCAATGTTGGCGAAGGGCCCCCCATGGATGAAAGCAGGGGTATGCTCCAAAGTCTGGACCAGGTTTGGCTTCAGGGCGTCCTTCAGCAGAGCGGCCATGGCACCCTCCGCTTTCAGATCATGAGCGGTGACAGGCTTGCCATCATAAGTGTAAGCCACGATCATACGGGCCAGACGGGCCTTCAGATCGGTGATATCAGAGGCCAGGCACAGAACAGCCATGATCTCGGATGCCACGGTGATCTCAAAGCCATCCTCGCGGGGAATACCCTGGGCTTTACCTCCTAAACCGTCCACGATGTGACGAAGCTGGCGGTCGTTCATATCCACGGCGCGCTTCCAGGTGATCTGCTTGACATCGATGCCGAGGGTGTTGCCCTGCTGAATATGGTTGTCCAGCATAGCGGCCAGCAGGTTGTTAGCGGCGCCGATGGCGTGGAAGTCACCAGTGAAGTGGAGGTTGATGTCCTCCATCGGAACTACCTGTGCATAACCGCCGCCAGCAGCACCGCCCTTCACGCCGAACACGGGGCCCAGAGAAGGCTCACGCAGAGCGACAACAGCATTCTTGCCAATCTTGCGGAGACCGTCAGCCAGACCCACAGAGGTGGTGGTCTTGCCTTCGCCAGCGGGGGTAGGGGTGATGGCAGTGACCAGAATGAGCTTGCCGTCAGGCTTGTCCGCAAGGTCTTTCAGCATACGGTAGTCAATTTTGGCCTTGTAGTTGCCATATTGCTCGATGTACTTCTCGTCCACACCGCATTTTTGGGCGATTTCTGTAATCTTAAGAGGAGTCGCCTCCTGAGCAATTTCGATATCGGTTTTCATTCATTTGCCTCCTCGGATGCTAAAATCAGTCTTCAAATGCACCGGCAGGGTACAAGGGGAAGTTGGCGATGAGAGCCTCGGAGCGTGCGCGGCATTCCTTCAGGTTGGCCTCATCTTCTGGATTTTTCACAACCGCATCCATGATATCCACGATCTCGTCAATCTCTTGCTCACCCAAGCCGCGCTGAGTGATGGCGGTGGTGCCAATACGCAGGCCGCTGGTGATCCAGGGCTTTTCAGGATCGTAGGGGATCATCTGCTTGTTGACCGTGATACCGGCCTTGTCCAAAGCAATTTGCATCTGCTTTCCTTTAACACCCTTGTTGCGCAGATCAACGACGATGAGGTGGTTGTCAGTACCGCCGCTGATGACAGTGTAGTCACGGGCCTGCATTGCCTTGGCAAGATGCTGCGCATTCTTCACGACCTTGACCATGATCTCACGAAACTCGGGAGTAGATGCATATTTCAGGCTCCAGCACTTAGCAGCCATGGTGTGCAACTGAACAGAACCGATTGCACCAGGGAATGTTCCGCGGTCGAGCATCTTGGCATACTTCTCTTTGCACATCACGATGCCGCCGCGGGTAGAGCACAGAGTTTTGCTGGTGGAAGTAGAAACAAAGTCCATGTAAGGAACCGGGCTGGGAATCACCTTCGCCGCAACCAGACCGGAGATGTGGGCCATGTCACACATAGAGTAGGCGCCCACGTCAGCAGCAATCTTACCAATGCGTTCATAGTCAATCAGGCGCGGGTAAGAACTAGCACCACAGATAATCAGCTTGGGCTTCTCGCGGTGAGCGATCTCCTCCATCGCCTCATAGTCAATTTCGCCGGTTTCCTTGTCGCAACCGTAGAACACATGGTTGTACATCTTGCTGGTCCAGTTGGCGGGGCTACCATGGCTCAGATGACCTCCCTGGTCCAAATCCATGGCCAGAATCTTGTCGCCGATGTCCAACACAGAGGCGTAAACAGAGTAGTTTGCAGTGGTGCCGGAGTAGGTCTGCATATTGACGTGCTCAGCGCCATACAGTTCCTTGGCACGCTGGCAGGCCAGTGTCTCCATCTGGTCGGCGAATTCGCCGCCGGCCTGGTAACGGGCACCGGGATAGCCTTCCAGGGACTTGTTGGTGAAGACGCTACCGTTCAGTTCCAGAACTTCCAGGGGAACCGTGCTTTCTGAAGCAATCATTTCAATGTTGTGGATCTGACGGTTCAAATCCTTTGCTACCATCTGGTACAGTTCGGGGTCGGAAATTCGAGTATTCTTCAACATTTGCACTAACCTCTTTCCTTTTTGTTTTTTATGACCGGACTTGTGTAATTTGCCAATTGGTTTTTCTGATATGAGAATATCATAGTGGAACATGACAATAAATTCTGAAATTTGACCGCTTATTGATGAAAATTAACACTTTTTCTCTACTGCTTTCGCAGCCTCATTTCAGTTGCAGTCTACAATAAAAGGCGCGGCATTCCCCGCCTCCTAATAAGAAAACATGAAAAAGTCAGTAAAATCAATGTTTTCAAAGGCAGGGAACACGGTACGAAGTCAAAAAATCTCATACTGACAGGCACGAAGGGCGCTGATGTGAAAATCAGCGCCCTTTTCCTGTCCCCACGCCATAGGCAGCCGCCCTATGGCGTTTTTTCATATCCGTACCTATACCCACCCGAAAAATGTATCAATTAGGGTGCGAAAACCTCTGTTTTTTTCTCTCAGAGCGCCGCTTAAAGGGCGGCGTGGGTGTTTTCCCATGGGAAGCGTCCGAGAGGCAGGACAGGGGCTTTTTTGCGCCAAAATCAACACTTTTCAAAACCAGAGAAAGGAGGCGCCGGATATGGCAGTTTTCCGCATCGAAAAGACCAGAGATTACACGGTCATGTCCAACTACCACCTGCGGGACAGGTCGCTGTCCCTGAAAGCGAAGGGCCTGCTGTCCCTCATGCTGTCGCTGCCGGAGGACTGGGACTACACCATGAAGGGGCTTGCCCGCATCTGCAAGGACGGCATCGACAGCATCAGCGGCGGGATCCGGGAGCTGGAGGCGCACGGCTATCTCGTCCGGGCGCGCGTCCGCAACGAGAACGGGCAGCTTGGCTCCATCGAGTACACCATTTTGGAGCAGCCGAAGGAGCCGGCACAGACGCCCGCGCCTATCCGGGAAAAACCTATACGGGAAAATCCAATACAGGTGAAGCCAATGTTGGATGCCCCAATTCAGGAGAACCCCGCCCAATTAAATACTAAAGAACAAAATAAAGAATTATCAATTACGCAAGGATCAAGTCCTATCCCATCAAGTCCCCCTACCCCCAGAGGAAAAAGCAGGATCGGACGGGACAGGATGCGGGAGCGCGAGAGCTACCGGGAGATCATTTTGGAGAATATCGACTACGATATCCTCACCCAGGATGAAAAGCTGGACAGGGACCGTCTGGACGAACTGGTGGAGCTCATGGTGGATACCGTCTGTTCTAACCGGGAGATGATCCGTATCGCCGGGGATGACTACCCCGCCGAGGTGGTGAAGTCCCGGTTCTTGAAGATCGACAGCTCCCACATCGAGTATGTGCTGGAACGGATGCGGGAGAACACCACCTATGTCCGCAATATCAAGAAATATCTGCTGGCGGCGCTGTATAACGCCCCGGTCACGATGGACAGCTATTACACATCCCTTGTCAGCCATGACCTGTACGGCAGCGGAGATCGGAGGTGAACGCCTTGCAGGAAGAAATCACGCAGAAAACCCTTGCGCTTTGTGTGGAGACCGGTAAAATAACCGCCCAGCTTTTGCAGCAGGCCATGAAGAAGGTGCTGGCTGATATGGAAAAGCACAAGAATGATCCTCAACTCCGGCACGGAAAGCAGACCATCCGGCAGCTTATGAAGCATGGAGCCGGCGTGTCCAATATCGAGATCACGGACCAGAATATCAAGGCGTTCTCCGCCACGGCGAAGAAGTACGGCATCGACTTTGCCCTGAAAAAAGATACCACCGGGGAGATCCCCCGCTACCTGGTGTTCTTCAAGGGCAGGGACGCTGACGCGGTGACGGCGGCCTTCCGCGAGTTCTCCGCAAAGAATCTGGCGAAGGAGAAAAAGCCCTCTATCCGCAGGCGGCTGACCAAGGCCAAGGAGCAGGCGAAGCGGCAGGAGCTGGAGCGGGGCGAGAAGGTCAAAAACAGGGACCGGGGGCTGGAGCGATGACGGGAAAGCTGAAAAAGACCCTGCTGCCGAACCTTCCGTATGTGCTGTTCGCCTGGCTCTTTGATAAGCTCTGTCAGGCGGTGCGGCTGGCACCGGGGGCGGACGCTTCGGAAAAGCTGCTTCGTATCGCCCAGGGCTTCACCGAGGCCTTCGCCTCCCTCTGGCTCAGCCTGCATCCTCTGGACCTGCTGCTGGGCGTGGCCGGGGCGGCGCTTGTTCGGCTGGCGGTATACCTGAAAGCGAAAAACGCGAAGAAATATCGCCGTGGCGTTGAGTACGGCAGCGCCCGTTGGGGCCGGCCGGAGGATATCGCGCCCTATATAGACCCCGTTCCCGATTGGAACATCCCTCTGACCCAGACGGAAAGCCTCACCATGACCAGCCGCCCGAAGGATCCGAAAACGGCGAGAAATAAAAATATCCTGGTCATCGGCGGCTCCGGCAGCGGCAAGACAAGGTTCTTTGTCAAGCCGTCCCTGCTCCAAATGCACAGCTCCTATGTGGTCACCGATCCCAAAGGGCAGCTCCTTCGGGAGACGGGAAAGCTCCTGGCGCACGGCGGGCCGAAGCGGGACGAGAACGGAAAGCCGGTGCGGGATAAGCACGGCAAGGTCGTCTATGAGCCATACCGCATCAAGGTCCTGAACACCATCAACTTTTCCAAGAGCATGAAATATAACCCGCTGGCCTATGTGCGCTCGGAGAAGGATATCCTCAAGCTGGTCAATGTCATCATCGCCAACACGAAGGGCGACGGTGAAAAATCCTCCGAGGATTTTTGGATCAAGGCCGAGCGCCTTTTATACTGCGCCCTGATCGGCTATATCTGGTATGAGGCGGAGCCGGAGGAAAAAAACTTCATCACCCTGCTGGAGCTTATCAACGCCTGCGAGGCCAGAGAGGACGACGAGACCTATAAAAGCCCCGTGGATATCCTCTTTGACGAGCTGGCGCAGGCACAGCCGGAGCACTTCGCCGTCAAGCAATATGTCAAGTTCAAAATGGCGGCCGGCAAAACTCTCAAAAGTATTTTGGTGAGCTGCGGCGCCCGCCTGTCTCCCTTCGATATCAAGGAGCTGCGGGACATTATGACGGAGGACGAATTGGAGCTTGACACGATGGGCGACCGGAAAACGGCGCTGTTCCTCATTATGAGCGATACCGATACCACCTTCAATTTCGTCATCGCCATGCTGCAAAGCCAGCTTTTCAACCTGCTCTGCGACAAGGCGGACGATCTCTATAACGGGCGGCTGCCTGTCCATGTGCGGTGCCTTTTGGACGAGTTTGCCAATATCGGCCAGATACCAAACTTTGATAAGCTGATCGCCACCATCCGAAGCCGTGAGATATCGGCTTCTATTATTTTGCAGAGCCAGTCGCAATTAAAGACCATCTACAAGGACGCCGCGGATACCATTGTCGGCAACTGCGACGTCACCTTGTTTTTGGGAGGCAAGGAGAAGTCAACGCTGAAAGAGATTTCGGAGCTGCTGGGCAAGGAGACCATCGACAGCCTGAGCC